>Ga0210046_1003206_pt1 | contig 11077 bp, 9 predicted proteins | sample CryGeyCG2114_250_FD_185461 | JGI IMG/M metagenome (GOLD analysis project Ga0210046, IMG submission 185461) | Groundwater microbial communities from aquifer - Crystal Geyser CG18_big_fil_WC_8/21/14_2.50 (SPAdes) (version 2) | ecosystem: Environmental > Aquatic > Deep subsurface > Groundwater ... | reverse complement strand
CGCTTCATGCCTCCATACCTAAGGCAGGTTCACCTACCGAAGGCAGGAAAACCGGCAGACAAGTGTAACACGTTTGCAATAAGACTAAAATTGCCTTAAATCAACAATACAGAAACAGAAAACACAAATTACCAAATAGATCAGAAAAGAAAGAAGACTAAATAAAAAAAAACAAAAGCATGAAAAATATTACTTTACTTATTGCCTTAATTGTTGGAATACCGTGGGCTGCTTTATCGCAGGGATGTTTGCCGGATGGAATAGAATTCTTTTCGCAGTCAGAAATAGATAATTTCCAAGCCAACCATCCCAATTGTACTGAAATAGAAGGTGGTGTTTATGTAAGTGGTAGCGACATTACCAACCTGAACGGGTTAAATATGATCACCTCTATAGGTGTTGACCTTGCCATCGAATACAATTACTCCCTGACCGATATTACCGGATTAAGTTCTTTAACCTCGGTTGGGGCAAGTATATTGTTGGTAGACAACATTTCTCTGCCAAGTTTATCAGGGTTGGATGGGATCACCATTGTTAACCAAGACCTGTCAATTTACAATCATAGGTCACTGATTAGCCTGGCTGGGCTAAACTCCATCACCTCAGTGGGAAGTTATCTTGACCTTTATGGAAATTCACTGCTTACTGACCTTACAGGACTAAATGGGTTAACAACAGTCAATTTACAGCTTTATATTGCAGAAAGTGATTCATTGGTTAGTCTAAACGGTCTTGAAGGTTTAACATCGGTTGGAAATGACTTGGTTATCTGGAATAACGAATCATTACAAAGTTTAACCGAACTGGAACAGTTATCCTCGATAAAATCATTGTCTTTGTTTAATAATCCTGTACTGGTCAACTTATCTGGACTGGAGTCATTAGTTGAAATTCGAGGTCGGTTGAGGGTGGTTGAAAACAACGAGTTAACAGATTTTACGGGTATAAACAATGTAACTTCCATTGGAGGAAGTCTGGAAATTAGAGATAATCCTCAACTTGCAAACTTGATGGCATTAGCATCAGTTGTTTCGATTAACGGAATGATTGGGGTAGAAAACAACGATGCATTATCTACATTGGCAGGGTTGGATCATATAAATCCGGCTACCATTGATAGTATAGAGATATTTGGTAATCAATCGCTTTCGACCTGTGAAGTTCAAAGTGTTTGTGAATACCTGGCTACTCCCGGAACAATAGTAAATATCCATGATAATGCATCAGGTTGCAATAGCGAGCAACAAGTAGATTCGGCCTGTCAGGTAGTAAATATAACAGAATTGCAATTTAGTAATCTCTATTCACTATTTCCGATACCGGCACATGATAAGCTTCACATTTTAACACACAATGATGAGGTTGTTGAACAGGTAAGTATATATAACCAGTTTGGCCAAAAGGTTAAATCTGGTAAAGCCGCAAATAACGTGATTGATATTATGGGACTAAAGTCAGGATTGTACATCATTGAAATCCAACATGGTAAAACAAATTTTCGAAAAAAATTTATCGTTGGTTAACTATTTCAAATGGTAAATGGGTAGCAAACCAAAATGCTGTAACATTAAGTAAGTCAATTTTAGTATGAACGGCCATTTAATTTAATAATTAAGCATGAAAAACAATAAATTAAATAAAAAGCTTAAAAAGTTCCTATTAACTATCTTGGTAGTGCTGGTAAGCATCTCTCTTTTTTCCCAACAAACCGATGATCCGTATTTGGGTTTTCCGGATGTATTACCAAATTCACCAGAAGCAGCATCATTGGGAAAATATGGTGATATTCCTGTTGGCTTATTTACAGGAACACCAAATTTTAGTGTTCCTTTGTACACGATTGATCTTAAGGGATTCGAATTGCCTATTGCCTTGAACTATAATTCAAACGGAATTAAAGTTGAGCAAATTTCTTCAAATGTAGGTTTGGGTTGGAACCTTACATGTGGGGGGATTATTACAAGGTCATTGAACGATGATCCGGATGAAACACATAGGATTGATCCCCCTTTGCCTGATAGTGAATTTGGCTCACAGGAAATGTCAGAATATTTAAATTTAATTAATAATCAGCCAGAAGCCGGTGACACGGAACCAGATATTTTTTATTTTAATTTTAATGGAAATAGTGGTAAGTTTATTCTGGACGAAAACTTTGAACCTTATTTGCTTGAGCCGTCAGATGTAAAAATAGTAAAATTAAGTGCATTTGGGGCAGAAAACACCGCTGATTATGCATTTAAGGCTATCACTTCTGATGGTGTCGTGTATTGGTTTGGAGGTACTAATGCAATTGAGTCCTCAGCTTTGAGAACCAGAAATGGTGGGATTCATCCAATTATAACTGACATGATACAGAATGCATGGTATTTAAAAAAAATTACGTTCCCTGATAAAAATGATTCGATAGTCTTTAATTATGAGAATGAAATGGAGATGTATATAGGCTCTGTAGCGCAAAATGTTAAAGCCCAAAAGAAAACTGCGAATGATCTAAATGAGGGATTTCCTGTTTATTCTGCGGCTTATCACACATTACCTATATTTACCCAGGTTTATCCCTACATGTCGAGGATATCATCTATACAATGGACATCGGGACGTGTTCAATTTTCATATTCTTCAAGGTATGGTAATGGTAATTTTGTAAAACTTGATTCTGTCCAAATATTTGATAGTTCTTTACAACCCGAATATATCGTAAAATCATTCTCGCTGGATTATTTAACGATTAATTGTGATTTGGAATTTCAAAATCCCGATATGATTGGGTTGAGTGATATGACAATAAATAAACGTTTGTTTTTAACAAGTGTTCATGAAGTTACGGGGAGTGAAGGTGCTCCAAATTCATATCGATTCAAATATATCTTACCAGATGAGTTGCCTCCTAGATTATCTTATGCCCAGGATTATTGGGGTTATTTTAATGGTAAATCAAACCCGGACTTGGTTCCGGATGATTTAAGTTTATTTGAGAAATCCTGGTATAATTTTTCTGGCATATATTATAATGAAGTTGATGGACTCTTTAATAATGTTGGTGGGGATCGACGTGCGGATAGTGAATACGGATGTAAAGGATTATTATCGAAAATTATTTATCCAACCAATGGGTTTGATAGTATTGTATACGAAGCAAATACTGTAAATATCCTTGAGCACCAACTCCCACAATCAACAACTGCAATTAGTTTGAGCGTAATGACAGATGATAATTTTACCCAGGACATAGATAGTTATACTACTGATACGATTACATTTTCTCAAAAATTTGTTCCCATTACTCTTACCGTTGACACTAATAATTGTTGGCAGATAAACTACCCGACACATTTTATTAAAATGGTTGCCACCATCAAGGACTTGACAACAAACAAAGATGTACTACTCTATGTGTATAATTCAGTTACTGGACAATATAATCCGGTTTCCACACCATTAACTGTTGGGAGAGACAGTCAAACTGATTATTTAATGACTTATGAAAAAGATCATGTATATAAGTTTACTATATCTATTAATCGACCATGTTTAGTAGGAGGTTTAAATACTTCATACTATAGTACTTATGGTCAGGATATTTTCGTGAATAAAGAGGTTGGAGGAATGAGAGTGAAGAAGATTATTCAAAATGATAATTTCGGAACGGAAAAAGTCAGAATATTCTATTATGGTGCATGGGATAGTCTTAATGTTTCATCTGGAATCTTAGAGCCAATTAAACCGGCGATTTCCTTTTTTACATATCATTCTGAGCAATTTGATTTAGACAATGTTTTGCACACTCAAGAAACTATCACTTTAAACTTAAGTTTCTCTTCATTATTTTCTATTTCAAACTTTCAGGGAAATCATATTAATTACGAATATGTAGTTGAGGGTTTTGGTGATAATTTTGACAATGGAGCTATCGAACATAAATACGATATAGTGCTGGATACATTGCCTTTGTGTTTTTATGATCCTATACTAGGCACTCCAAATACAAATTTAAGTTTTAATAATGGCAAGGAAATATTGAGTACTACTTATAGGAATGTGAATAGCAATTTTATTATCTCAAATAAAACAGTTAATCATTATAAACGGGATTTCTCATTAGAAAAAACTTTTATTGGGTTTAACACATCTTATTATGCCATATTAAAATTGGGGATTGGATATTGGTATTATTCTAATCTTTGTACCTATAATATTAATGCTCAATGGCATTATATATATCAAACAGAGAATTATAAGTATGATGATAATGGACTAAATCCGATTTTAAGCATTACAGAATATTTTTATAATAACCCCACTCACCTGCAATTAAGCCGGGTTGAAAGTGAGGATAGCAAGGGTAATATGCTAGCAACGCAAACCTATTTTCCGGAGGATTACGATACCACTATTTTTAGTAACCTGATACATAAACATCTGATTAGTAAACCAATTGACCAGCGTAAGATATACAACAACAAGTTGCAAAACGGCAGGCTAATTAAATACAATGAGTTGGGCCAGCCAATTGAAATATATGAAGCTGAAGATGAGAAAGGAACCGAGCTGGCTTTTAATCAGAATAACCCTTATTCATATGCCAACGCCGTTAAAAAGAAAATTCTTGAGTATGATCCATCAAGCCATAACCTGGTCTCTTATAAAAACGAGGGAGATATGGAAACGGTTATTTTATGGGGTTACAATTACAGTAAACCCATTGCCAAAATTGAGAATGCAACCACCGAATTGGTACTGGATGTGCTCACGAATATGAATATCTCATACGAAGATTTGCAGGATTTAACTGGTGAGGCACTGATAAATAAAATGAACCTATTCAGGACTAATACATTATTGATCAATTCCATGTTAACTACCTATACCTATAACCCACTGATAGGAATGACGTCTACAACAGACCCTAACGGAGTTATAACAAAATATAATTACGATATATTTGGCAGGCTTGAGACCATACGCGATGTGGATGGAAATGTACTGAAACACATGGATTATCATTATAAGGAGTAGAGGTTTATTGATATAATTCTATTAAATGGAACCTGGATTATACTGGTGGCAAGGCGAGAAAGAGGAGATAGTGCCCCCCTCGTCCAAGTTTCATGCCTGCGGCAGACAAGTGCAACGCGGATGCTAAAACAACGAAAAGTGTTATATAACAATATTGCAAATTAAAAAAGTGTTAAGTGCCAAATAGAATTCAATAAAATTATGAAAAATAATTGATTAGATTTCATTCTCTGCGTTTCCAACAAACATGCATATTAAACATGCCATAATTAGCCAATTTATTTAACTATTTATAAGAAGCTAAACTATTATTAATCAAAACAAAAACAAATGAAAAAAATTACCTTGTTGACCCTATCGGTCATGTTCACTTTATCAATTTTTGCTAAGAAAGTAGAGGTTGCAGATGCAAAAATTGTGGCGCAAAACTTTTATTCTCTACAGTTCGAACAAATAAAAGGCTCAATACCCGATAATTTAATTGTGTCAGAGTCGTTTATTTTAACAGGAGAAAAAGGGGAAACCTTGCTGTATGTCTTTAATTTTGAGAATGGTTTTGTGCTGGTTTCGGCCGATGATGCCATTACCCCTATTCTGGGTTTTTCGCTGAAGAATAAATACCACGAAAATAATCAACCCGATGCGGTTATTGATTTACTTGAACATTACAAGAATCAAATTATTAATGCTATAAAGAACAAATTGGAAAGTACGACTGAAACAAGCTCACAATGGTCAACGTTTTTAAATCAGGAAGATTCCAGAGCTGTTGCTAATTGTATAATTTGGCCAAAATTCTTTGTGGTTAACCCGTTGTTAACCACTACCTGGGCTCAATCATTAGCGTATAATAATAAATGTCCTGAAGATGACCGAGTGGAGCCTGCTTATGGGCATCATGTACCAGCTGGATGTCAGGCTCTTGCAATGGCACAGGTAATGAAGTATTGGAATTACCCCACAAATGGAAATGGTATCTATTCATATAACGACCCGATGACATTTCCTGATGCGTATGGAATACAGTCTGCCAATTTTGGCAACACTACATACAATTGGAGCGAAATGCCTAACTCGCTATATGATAACAGCCTACAAACTAAGTATAGTCTTTCGTATAACTCAGTTGAGGCTGTTTCAACGTTAATATATCACTGTGGTGTTGCTAACACAACAGATTACGGATATAATGCATCTGGAGCAACTTCCAACGCCATGACTGGTGCATTAGTTAATTATTTTAATTATTCATCGTCAGCAAATTTAAAGTATAAAAGTAATTATAGTGCTGATGCGTGGGAATCGATATTGTGTTCCAACCTATCATCACACAAACCTGTATTATACAGGGGACAAGGAAATGGGTCCGGTCACGTTTTTGTTCTTGACGGTTACACAAAAATGCAAACGGAATGCTGCACTTATTATGCCTTGTTTCACATAAATTGGGGATGGAATGGTGATTTAGATGGTTACTATTATTTGACTGATCTTACTCCCGGTGTATTTAACTACAACGATATACAAGCAGCCGTTACAAGTATAACACCGCCAAATGTTACTTATTCACCTCCTCCTCAACCAAGTTATATCTCTGAGCCAGCCTGTTCACCACATTGTAACGATGCAGAAGTGGATTATTTTGTTCCGTTGATGAGCCAGGCTACCGGTTACGAATGGGATATTACAGGCTTGGTGTCAGCAGGAGTTACGGGAATCGGAAGATATGCCTCAGTATTTAGTCATCATTATGGCACTGCAACACTCTGGTGTAGGGGACTGAACAATGGAGTGCCTGGTCCCTGGAAAACCAAAACAATTTATATTGAAGATTGTGGCAAGACTTCTGACCCATTGGTTGATGTAGATGGTATTATACAGCTTCCGGAATTTCAATTTACCAATCTGGAACCTCTGTCTGACTCTGAGATAGAGGTTTATCCAAATCCGGCAAAAAGCGATATTCATATCAACTTGCCAGATTCATTGGTTCATTTTTCTTTCTTAGAGTTGTTGAATATGCAAGCTGAAGTTGTTTACAAGACTGAAATCAATCATTGTAATATAGTTATCAATACACAAGGGATACAAAGTGGTGTTTATATACTACGGGTTGTTTCAACTAATAGTATAGTGGTAAAAAAAGTCATTATTTCAAAATAGAAAATTATCAAAAGGAGTGTAGGTTATGAAATACTTACACTCCATCAAACATTTAACATGAAAACATATGAGAACAATACACTTTTTTTTTCTTGCATTTTTGTTTTTTATCTCTGGAATTACAATGAGTCAGGATTTTTCGATCGGTTTGAAAGATGGAATTTCATGGACAACCATTAACGGGATTTGGGATTATAAAAATGTAAAAAATTCGCAAATAGAAAATATCTCCGAACATAATTTCGGTTTTATGCTTAACTACAAATTATGCAGCCACTTTGTTGTACAAACAGAAATCAACATTGAAAGAAAAGGTTTTGATTTTAAAGTAAGTAATGATTATAATGGTCTCGGTTATCATGGTAATTACCGTTTGAAATATTTAAATATCCCCATTACTGTTCATTATGAACTTGGGAAAAAGGTTAATTATTATATTTATACCGGCATATACCTTGCCAGGTTGTTAAAGGCCGAAAACTACACCTCCATTAGTTTATCTTATCCTAGTAGTTATAGACACCTTGATGAAAGTTACGACCCGACTGATGAATTCAACAAGTCAGTTCTTGGAGGTATTGTTGGCCTGGGAATAAAAATACCTTTATGTGAAACAGTCCAATTTATTATTGACTCACGCTATCAGCTTGATTTGACTAAAGCGGCTAAAAATACTGAATACAAATACGATCCAAATCAGTATATTTTAGAGACCCCAAATAATTTTCAAAATGTTTATACCCGTTCCTTTACAATGAGTGTAGGTGTTTTATATCAAATACCGAATAAGAAGTAAGGTAAAAAATTGAAATAATTAACGGATGAAACAGCTGCGCTGAGAGAAGTTTGGATGTGTAAATCAAGGATATAACCGGCATGAAGTATAAAGGAAATATTTTAGTGCGCCAAAAGCTAATCGCGCTGGATGTGTTCCCCAACCCTGCCACCACACAAGTAAGCTTTGTATTGCCTGAGCATCAGGCAAATACCGGCCATCAAGCCCTGCTCAGGATTTTTGACCTTTCAGGTAAGCAGATGGCTCAAATACAAGTAAGAGACGGAAAAGCGGTTTGGAATTGTGGCACGATAAAACCGGGGTTGTATGTGTATTCTACCGCCCTGAACGGACAAAAAATCACCGGAAAAATAGTGGTTAAGCAATAGAACCTGTCGGAATTTTGTTTTAAACTCCTTTGGAAGCCAAAAATAATAATGGCAATAAAGAGGAATGGTAACTTTTCATTTTGGAGATTATTAAAAGTCAAATGTAGGATAGACGGTTGAACTAAACCTGATTCGGCAGTCAGGCTGTATCTTAGTGAAGGTGTGGCAATAACCCTGAAACAACACTTTTAAAATCATAAACCCCGAACATATCGGCGGAGGGGATGAGGATGATCACTACTATAACCCATTTCACAAAATCGACACCTTTGGTAACAGCAAGCCTGGAAGCAACCAATGCTCCAATTACATTGCCAATGGCCAGGATAAGTCCGTAAAACCAATTCACCTGATTATACCACAGGAAAACCAACAAGGTAAAGGGCGAATACGCCAGCACAATAAATACCTTGATGGCGTTGGCTTTTACCAGGTTGAAACCAGCACCGGCCACAATGCCCGCAAGCAAAAAGTAACCTACGCCCAGGTGAATAAATCCGCCATAAATACCGATCAGGAAGAAGATGAGCAAGAGTTTCCAGCTAAGGGGTTTGCTTGAAATTTCTGCCCTGCCATAAATGTATTTCTGAGGGTTGTAAAAGATAAACACCAACATCACCAGCATGATAACACCGATGGCCTTTTCAAAAATGTCCTCCCGAATATCAACGGCCAGCCAGGCACCGATAAGCGAACCTAAAACAGTTGGAATTGACAGGTAGATTGCTTTTCGCAATTCAAGGGCTTTTTGCTGATGGAAACTGGTGGTGGCCGCGAGGGTCTGAATGGTGATGGCAATGCGGTTGGTTCCATTGGCCATGCCTGCCGGCAAACCCATGAGCATCAATACTGATAACGAGATGATGCTCCCGCCTCCTGCCAGCGTATTGATGAACCCAACCATCAACCCTGCCGTAATAAGAATTGTGATTTCAACCGTGGTCATGTTGCTGAAGATAAATAGGGAGTGTAAATTCTATACCTTGTCAGGGAAAATATTTTTGCTTTTTAATGCATCCCAACCCTGCGCCCGGAGTTGAATGGATTGGTTGTCGTTGGTAATCAGTCGTTCGCCTTCGCTGGCATCTGTCATGTATCCGATAATGGAGATGCCTTCCATCAATTTTACTTTTTCAAAGTCGCTTTGTTTGATGGTAAATAGCAGCTCATAATCATCACCTCCGTTTAAAGCCGCAACCGAAGGTACTATGTTAAAATCTTTCGCTGTGTCGAAAGTCAACTGATCGATGGGAATTTTATCTTCGTAAATGGCACAACCTGTCCCCGAAGCCTTGCACAGGTGCATGGCTTCTGAAGCCAGTCCGTCCGAAATGTCGATCATTGAAGTAGGCTTTACACCGGCTTCTTCAAGCATTTTCAGGACATTAATCCTGGCTTCCGGTTTTAATTGACGCTCAAGCAGATATTCTTTGTCCGACAAATCGGGTTGCATATTGGGATCGGCCAGAAAAACCGTTTTTTCCCTTTCCAATAACAATAATCCCATGTAAGCCGCGCCCAAATCGCCGCTCACACATAACAAATCATTTGGTGAAGCCCCTTTGCGGTACACTACCTTTTCAGGATCGGCCTCTCCAATGATGGTGATACTCAAAAATAGTCCGGCAGGACTTGAAGTGGTGTCACCACCAATTAAATCTACCTGATAAACTTCGCAGGCTTTTTTTATCCCGTCATAAATCTCTTTTATGGCTTCGGCAGAATATTTGGATGAAACACCCAATCCCACCAACAGTTGTTTTGGTGTCCCGTTCATGGCCACAATATCTGAAATATTCACCACCGCAGCTTTATAGCCCAGGTGCTTTAAAGGCATGTAAACCATATCGAAGTGAATGCCTTCGATAAGCAAATCCTTTGAAACAAGCATCACTTTTCCGGTTTCCGGCTGAATAACTGCGGCATCGTCGCCCACGCCCATTTTGGTGGAAGCATGAATAGTAACGATACCTTTTGTAAGTTCATCGATGAGTCCAAATTCGCCTAGTGCGGATAAGTCGGTGAGTTTTTCTGTTGAATCAGACATAGGGATATTTTTGCGCAAAAATAAGCTAAAATCATGGTTTAAGGAGGGTGTGTTTTTTGTTACTTTGGTCCGGTAAATTGTGGTTATTTAAATTTGGCATGGTACGGCGGTTATTGATTCTTCTAATTTTTTTTCTCCTGTTCGGGTGTGTTCCCAATTCGGAAGAGGTTTTTCTTCAGATGAAAACCCTTGAAGGGAACTGGTCTTCGTCCGGTAACGTGTTGATTAATCTGCAATGGAAATCCATTGGCGATTCTGCCTTAAAAGGTCGGTTGTACACCTTATTGGTTGCTGACACCACCTGCGTTGAGCAATTTGTTATTTTTAAACGCAATGATTCCGTATTGGCACAATTGGGGAATTGTGAAGGCTATTTACACCCTCAATTGCTTTTGTTAAATAAAAGCAGAGGGAATTCGTATTGGTTTGAAAACATGGACCGACCCTATCCCAACCGGATTGTATTTGAATGGGAAGAAGATTCTTTGTTTGTATTCAGGAAAGAGAACAGCCGCGGCAACAAACCCATCGAGTTTTTGATGAAAAGGAATTAGCTTGACCGCCGGGTTTTTCCAATCCGGCGGGGGTCGAACGTGTTTCGCAACGCAGATATTTAATTGTTTTGCGTTAAATCATTACCTCCAAAAAAAGCCCCCCACGATAGTCATAGGGGCTATCGGG
>Ga0210046_1003163_pt1 | contig 11162 bp, 10 predicted proteins | sample CryGeyCG2114_250_FD_185461 | JGI IMG/M metagenome (GOLD analysis project Ga0210046, IMG submission 185461) | Groundwater microbial communities from aquifer - Crystal Geyser CG18_big_fil_WC_8/21/14_2.50 (SPAdes) (version 2) | ecosystem: Environmental > Aquatic > Deep subsurface > Groundwater ... | reverse complement strand
CCGGCACCATCGAGACCTTGGGTAAGCAGCGCCGCATAGGCCGCCTCCAGTGGGTTGTTTTCTACTCGCATTGCCATTCTTTTTTACTCCTTCAAGGTTGCTGGTAATATAACCCCGAAGAACCCGCCTGCGATCCTCGCTGACTTTGGCGAGCCGTTCTGCGCGTGCGCCAGGTCGGATGAATTCGAATTTACAGAAACAATGTTGCACTAACTTTAGCAACAACAACCTATCATTGTCAGTATCAGCTGCAGCATCCCGCCTACATGACCGAAGTTATTCAAAATTACACTTCATTCTTGAATCCGCCAAGTATTTTTGATCAACTTAAATGGGATTAATAAAAAACCGAGTGGCGCTGCAAGCGTTAATGTTGAATATCCAACCTGCCCGATCAGCAAACTAATAAACAACCCGGCCCATGCTATATGTATGCTTAACCATAAGTCATTTTTTTTAGCATAATCCGCTTGTCGCATAAAAATTAAGAATGGCAACAAGCTGGTTAACAATATAGCAGCACTGTATTTTTCTATATCTACCTGTGGTTCTACCTGTGGTTCTACCTGTGGTTCTACCTGTGGTTCTAAATTCCCCACAAGCACAGAAAGGCTTCCGTGCGCTGCTAATGCCAGAATGCTATCGCCGTAAAAGTTTAGATTTTTAAACACGCCAACTATCAACCACGGCATAAAAAGTAGCAACACAAAGCACATTGCAATAAATTTATTATATTGACCATTTTTCTTTTTAAAATCTCGAAACAGATAACAGACCGCAAGCAAGAAGATGGCGAGAAACGCCACTGTTAGGGTGCCGCTACTCACAGACGCAAACAACATAGCAACTGCGAGATGAAAAAAATACAACAAAGATGAAATTATTCCCTCACTGTATAGAGCTGGAGCTGTGAATATCATTAGGATCCCCACATGTGCCCATACAATCCTGCCATTCATGTATTGCCCTAATACCAAGTAAGCAAATAAAAATAGTAGAGAGACGAAAATAATTACATCGCGCTTGATTTGCATCCGTTTCAAGTATGCGTAAACATATATTGGGAGGCTCAACACGACAATGCTGGTCGCCATATTGAAAATAATGTTCCGATCAATACCAAATACATAGCTCGCCAGATATACCGGACTAACCAAAAGATAACGTAGTGCGTGCGGATGAAAGTTCTGAACTAAATCAAGAGGATTTACTCCCAGTATTCCAAGATACTCAACCTGCCCCCATAAGGAAAAATGAAATATATTGAAATGGGCAAATAGCCATGCAAAGAATATCGCCGCAATCATCACTAAAAGTATGTTTAATTTTGTTATCAGATGCGGCCTGTAGTCCAGACCGATTAATCTCCACCCAATTGTTTTAGAGCTCAAAACGTTCTCTCCATGTATTTAATGCCGCTATTGCCCTTAGTGAGCGTGTTGCGTTTATTTTGCCTGCCTGGTGTGCGGTGAACGTCTCAAGTACCGATGTGGCATTAATAGTGTGATGTATTTGTTTGGGAGAAAATCCAAACTGAATGGCTTGTGTCTCTGACTTGAACCATTCCCCAATCGGTACGGTGAACATTTGTTTCTGACGATAGGCAAGTTCTGGGCCAATTAATTCTGCAACGGCTTTTTTATAGATGTATTTTGTTTCACCATTACACAATTTTAACTTCCCGGGAATGCGAAAGGCTAATTCTACCATTCGGTAATCAAGGAACGGTGTGCGCGCTTCAAGGCTTACGGCCATGCCCATGCGATCGGGCTTGACGAGGTTATTGCCGGGCAGCAATAGGCAGGTATCCAGATAGAGTGCCTGGTTGATTCTGTCCCAGTGTTGGACGCGCCCGAATACTTTGTCGGCAATATCTTTGCCATGCGGACCCTTTTTGTATGCTTCCAATTCGCCCCGATACAACAAGGCCTTGTCCGCCGGCGTGAGAAGGCCGGTGGCTTGCAGATAATTTTGCTGGAATTGTTCTGGCGTTGCTGTTACGGATTCCGGTCGGGAAAAAAAGTCGCGGTATTTGTCATACCCGGCGAATAGCTCATCACCCCCGTCTCCGGTGAGCACCACTTTGACATGCGCGGCCGCCAGTTGCGCTACCCGATAGGTTGGCATGAACGACGCGTCCCCATGGGGTTGATCGCAGTGATAAAGGGTCTTGGGCCACAGACTTAGCATATCAGAATCGACGCGTTCGCTGATGTGCCGTGTTCCAAATCTGTCAGCGGCTTGTTGCGCAAAGAGGGATTCGTCGAAACGCGAATCATTAAAGCCAATACAGAAAGTTTGAATTTGGTATGGCGCATGAGCTGCCATCAGGCCCACGATCGTGCTGGAATCAACTCCGCCGGATAGAAACGCGCCAACCGGCACATCCGACCTCAAACGCAGACGAACGGCATCTTCTAGTGTGTTCAGGAACTGGTCGATCCATTCTTTTTCACTGCGGTCTTCTTGCTCAAGCTGGGCCGCGTCCCACCAGCGTTTTTCACTCGTTCCGCTGGGCGACACCGTCAGGTAGTGTGCGGGCCGCAAGTGCCGAACGCCGGCAAATATGGTTCTGGGCGGGGGCACATAATTAAAGGTGAAATATTGGTCCAGGGCTGCGTAATCGATTTCTCGCTTGGCACGGTCTGCGGCCAGGATTGATTTTATTTCCGACGCGAATAGCAGTTGCTCGCCATCATCGGCGATGTAGAGCGGTTTGACGCCTATCCTATCACGCGCAATGAACAGCGTTTGGCAGCGCGCGTCCCATATCGCAATGGCAAACATGCCATTGAGTTTTGGCAGGAAGGCCATGCCTTCTTTTTCGTAAAGGCGCAGCAACACTTCGGTGTCGGAATGGGTCCGACAAGCAAACGGGGTATTTTTTAGATCTTCGGCTAGTTCGACATGATTGAATATTTCGCCGTTTTGCACGAGCGCAATTTGCCCGTCATCACTAACGATTGGCTGGTGGCCATGGGCGATATCAATGATGGATAGCCGTTGATTGCCTACCGCTGCGGCAAATTTATCGGCATGAAAAATGCCAGTGTCGTCCGGCCCCCTGTGGCGCAAACGATTGCCCATTTCTTCCAATACTGATGAACTTAACCGCCGCCCTTTGCGATTGATGTAGCCAAATATTCCGCACATTTAATTGCCGCCTCTGAATAGAACTTGTTTTGCTGTTAGCAGAATAATCCACAGATCGCGCTGGATAGAATGATTGGTCGCGTAGTCAATATCCATTGCCTTACGTTGTTCGGATGTGGCGCTGGAACGCAAAGTCGCCTGTGCCAGTCCGGTTAGTCCGGGTCGAACACGATGCCTGATTTCCCACTCTTGCTCGGTATATTCTGCTCTTTGGGCCGGCACATCTGGCCTGGGGCCAACCAGGCTCATGTCGCCAGCCAATACATTGATCAGTTGCGGGAGTTCATCAATGCTGCTGCGTCGAATGAACCTGCCTAGTTTCGTTATGCGCGCGTCGTTTGTGGCTGTCATGTAAGAGCCCAGCGATTCCGCGTTGGCGATCATGCTGCGAAATTTTATAATTTTAAATATGCGGCCATCTCGACCGACGCGGTACTGAAGAAAAAAAATAGGCCCGTTTGAGTCAAGTTTTATCATGATGGCAACCGCTGCCAGAAAAGGTGCGATCATCATAAGCATGATTAAAGACAGCAGGACGTCAAAGATTCTTTTCACGCAACTCTCTCATTTTCAGGACAACTTTTCCGGTTGCGTTTACTAGTGCTTGCTTGTTGTCTTGAAACAGTTCTTGCGACCATTTGCTGATAAGTTGTTCCGATAAACGTAATTTTTCGATTTCTTTGCCAAAATCCAGGTTGGCATGCAAGTCGTCAATTGATTGCGAATGGCGGTGAAAGGTTCGTGACAGTATAACTGCGCTGGAGCTTAGCCTTACGTGCTCGCCCAGTATATGTTCTGCTGTTACCATTCCTTCACCAATGCGCGCAATGCCCCCAAAGCCGAATGGCTTGCCATATTTTTTGATTACATTTGCCATTCGCTCCACGGTGCCGTCTGCCAATAATTCGAACATGAAAGTCCGTCGCATTTCAATGTGCAAATCATTCAAACCAATGAACAGCTTATCGACCTCCGGCATGGCGGCAACTTCTTCCAGACATTCGCAAGCCCCCAGCGTTTCAATCAAGGGGATGCATCGAGCACGTCCTGCAACGGCAGCACAAAAATTTCCAACTTCGGCGGCTGTGCGGTACATGGGAAGCATGATCCAGTCGGCCCCGCTTTCAATGACCGATTCAATTTCATTTTCAGAATTTTCGCTCCACGGATTTATTCTGACCAAAAGTTCGGCTTTATGCGCATGCCGCACACCATCCAGTTCGGTTCGTATCGCTTGAACATCCTGGATGGTGTGTTTGCTGATAAGGGTGTCCAGATGCCCTTGACGGGCATGTTTCCCAATGATTTCCAAATCGACAAATATATGGCTAACGCCATGTTTGACGGCAAATATTGCGATGTCAGGCTGGTTGGTAATAAGAAATAAATCGATCACTTTTTATCTGCGAAATATTTTGTGTTTAATTTCCGAACTGGCGGCCAAGACAACTACGCTTAATACAATTGTGAACATCGCTGCCAACGACAGTCCTATCCACGGATTTTCCTGGAACCTGTCAAATAGGAGGGACAGCATAGCAAATGCGGACAACACTGCAAGCAAAGGAAAGTTCAGGTTGGTATCAGCCATAAAAAGTTTCCAGCGTATATGGTGTTTTTCTCCCAGCTCATACATTTGGATCAGCAATACAAGACTATATGCAAGAATAAGAGCATACATCAGCACAATCAATCCTCCTTGCCGGATCGATATTATCGCCATTGACGCAAAGGCCAGCATTCCAACCAAGCCGGACCAGGCTATCATGCGCATGCCTTTTGCGGATGCCAGCGCCGCACTGGTGATCGAAATTCCCCCCTGCAAAAGCAACAGCACGAAGCCAACTGTCGTTAACTTTGCCACTCCATCCAGCGATGCGCTGTCCATCTTTCCCCAACCGAAGGCGATATCGGCCAGCGAAGCGGCAAACCAAATGCAGGGGAGCATAATCACAATGGATAACAAGATAGAAAAACGCAAGCTTCGGAATAGCAGTGTTTGCCATTCCACGGTGTGTTCGCTCTGCCCCGCTTGAAATGATACCTGATGAGCCTTGGCTAGTGCAGGCAATGCCACGACTGAAATGACTGAAATTGCCACCCCCAGCGGCAATTCGATGAGTTTGCTCGCATAGTTGAATTGGGCAAGCGCTCCTTCCCCATATTGAGCAGCAAAGATCCTGCCAATTAATGGCAGAGATAGTATTGCCGCACTACCGAGGAGTGCCAGCAGGTAGGATTTCATTAGTGAAGATTTAACTAGCCACCCTCCCGGATCAAGCTGGCCCCTAGGCATATATCTTTTGCTGTTAATCCAGAGCACCAGATATCGCACTAGACCGCCCCCAATCATCGCTCCCGCAAGCCATATTAATTCATCCCCATTCAATAGCCCTTGGGTTATACCAAAAAGACAAACAACCAAGATGCCGTTATAGATACTGGTCGAGAATGCAGCCGACAAGAATCTGTTATTGGTTTGCAAGTAAGCCGTCGTCACCCCAGCCATTCCAATCAATGGCATTAGCCAAGCCGAGATTGATATCGCATAATGGGTCTGCTTGGCAAGGTCATCTGGCAGCTGCTGATTAAAAATATAAATGATGTTCGAGGGGAAAAAACTTATCAGAAACGCAAGGAACCCAAAAAGCAGAGCCGCCAATACAGTCAACTGCACATGGAGTTGCCAAGACTTGGACTCTGACATTCTGGCAAATTCCGGTATCAGCGCATATGAAAGTGCGCCACCCAGCAGAATATTCATAAGCAGATCCGGCAGAGTTAAAGTGATAATTGCAGCCTCTGCCCTTTGCCCGGCACCGAATGCAGCTGCAAGCTGGGCTTCTCTTAAAAATCCGAGCAGTCGCCCCAACAGGGTTCCGGACAGCACAAACAAACCTGCTTTTATCAACATGATTTCTTGGTGTAACCCGCCGCCAGAAGCGCGGCTATGGTAAAGCTGTAGAACGCGGTCACCAACGTTAAATTTAGGAAGTTGGCTGTTAACCCAAAGACCATGAATCCGCTTACAAAAAAGACACCCATGATTCCTGTTCGTCGTACATGGTTTATGGGTGATTTTGTAAATAGCCAGAATAGGCGGATTGGAATGATATAAATGGCAAGCATAGCCGTCAAACCAAAAATCCCCAGCTCGGCGGCACTTGCTAAAAGATCGTTATGCACCTCACCACGTCCAATGTGGGCCGCATATGGCGTTAATTTTTTTTCTTTGACCATCGGCTCCAATTGCAAAGCGAACCCATCCGGCCCGACACCCACAAACGGATGTTCCACAAAGACATCCAAGGCGGCGCCATATAATTGCCATCGAATTCCGGTTGAGCTATCTCGGTACCCTTGCTTATAGTTTGCGACATCTGTGATCAATTGCCTTGTTCGGTTATGCAAGTTATCGTTGACGAAATACAAAATACCCAATGCCAATGCCATCAACGAGACACTTGTTGCAAACACCCGAAATGTTATACGGCTACTATTGAAATAGACAAAGAGGATAAAAAAAACTGGTATTGCCAGCCAGCCGCCTCTTTCGCCTGAAGCCAGCGATGCAGCCGCGCCGGCAACAAAACCAAGCAGTTTCAGTAGCTGAAGAAGTAGTTTGTCGCGTTTTAACCAGTTTAGCATCACTAGAGACATCACACCGAGCAGTAATTCAAAATTGCCAAAATGAATTAAATCGAGGGTTTTTAGCCCCAATCGTCCATCTTTTATTTCTTCAGAAAGCACAAAACCAGCGATTGCCGCAACTGGGAATGCGAATTGTAAGACAGTTATAATTGTTAAACGAAGTCGCACCAGCAACAAGAACACTGGTATTCCTAGCCAGTATCGTGATGCCGCATCATACGGGTGCGCTGAAAGGGTTTGGTTCCACAGTTGACTGATTGAAATAGCAATCGACAAGCCAAACATTGACACGACATAGAGCGTCCATTCATGACGCCATTCTTCTTTATTCATTTCCTCTAATCGGATCGCCCATACTAATATTGAAAGCAATAACATGAGGATGAACACGCCGTTCATGCCACCCCTGACCGTGAGCATCAATAGCGGATAGGCCAGCAGCAGCAAGGCGGCGGCTTTCTCGACGGCCTGCAGTTGGCGCGGCATCATCAGCGAATGGCCCCGCTGATGACCATACTGCCGGATTTGGCCTTGGCGGGATGCAGCAGCACGTCGATCTGTTTGAAATGCTTGTTGTCATTGTGCCAGCCCGGCACGCGGTAGCCGTCCTGCCAACCCTGCGGCAGGAACATGGAAATGTCATTCACTGATTGGAAGTATGGCAAGTAGTTGTGCCCTTATTTTGCGGCTTATCCCGGCAGGCGTATTTCTTCCGGCAAGCTTTCCTGCTTGTGCCCCATTCGCGTCATTGCGTCCTGGCGTAAACGGTTGAAGGTCTCGATCAGTTTGAGGCTGTATTTCTTTGCCAGCGCCAAGTCTTCGGCAAACCCTGCGGGGTCGGTCATGTATTCATGCACGAGCCGGTTACGCAGATTGCGGATCTCAAGCCATTGCTCTGTGCTGGCGAGCACGCCCAACCGTTCGGCGCGATTGAGGGTTTCGATCTGGCTGCCCGGCACTTCGGCCAATGCAAGCAGCCAGCGGGGAAATAATTTTTCCGCCATCGCGTCTTGCATTCTGCCGAACCGCGACATGAAGGCTTCCAGCTGCTCGGCACGCGCGGGGGCTTGCTCAAGCCGGGCCACCCACTCGAAATCCACAGACTGGCTGAACAGACTCTTCCAGCTGTAGGCCGGGCGCCCTCCTTCTTTCGCGACGATCTCCAGCGTCTGCAGGAAGCGCGTTACCGGCAGATTTAAGCAACCATGTTTTGAGTCAAGCATTTCTTGGGTACCACGGAGCATTATTTTTCAACATTGAGTTCATGATGGTTAACAACTTTCTCATACAAGCAACGATCACGACTTTGGGTGGTTTACCCGCTTTTTTCAGGCGTTCAGCGAATGTCTTGATCGTGTCATTGCAACGTATCGCAGAGACGGTCGCCATGTATAAAACTGCACGTACATCAGCCCGTCCACCCCAGACGAAGCATTTGCCACAATGTTTTCCGCTGTCGTTGGCCAATGGTGCGACACCAGTCAGTGCTGCAATTTCGCGGCGATTCAGCGTCCCAAGCTCAGGACACTTGGCCAGCATTGTCAGGGTAGTCACTGCGCCAACGCCAGGAATGCCACGCAGTAGATCGTCCTTGGCTCGCCACACATCCGATTCGCGCAACTGCTTGCTCAAGCTGTTGTCCACTTCGGTAATCCGCTTATCCAACCATGCGATGTGTTGCTTCAAACTTTTTTGCAGCGGTTTTGAGACCGCTGTGCCGAGCCGGAGGATCTCTTGAACCCGAATGCCGATCAACTGCCGCCGTCTGCTAACCATGTCGTCCAAGGCGCGGGTGTCCGCATCTTTGAGCGATCGGGCCTGCGGTCGAATTGCTTTGGCAAACGCCGCCAGTACCGCAGCATCAACCTGATCCGTCTTGGCCAGCTGGCCTGTAGCCTTGGCAAAGTCACGCGCTTGGCGCGATTAATGACAGCGACCTGCAATCCCTTGCCAGCCAGTTCGGTCGTGATACGCACTTCCAATCCGCCCGTGGCTTCGATAACGATCAAAGTCGGATGATTTCTTTCAGGCGTTCGACGGTTTGGCTGATGCCAGCCTCATCGTAAGCAACATGCAACGTCTGTCCGGGTGGCTTGATGCACACGTCCAACGTGGATTTGGACACATCAATGCCGACAAACTTCTCCACTATCGTTTCATTCATTGCACCCATCCTTGCAAAAATGCGGGCTTATTTGCCCAAGCAACCGTTCGGGTTGTCAGTGAAAAACCGGCACGACGCTCCTTGCTACTCCACGGGCTTGGTGTCCCAAAGGCCGGTCGAGCTGCCGTGCCGGACCAGACTGCATTGGACAACAACAAGGTTAATACTGATCTGGGTCGGGTAGCGGCAGCGCATTACTGCGCCGCCGCCCCCTAAGAACCGTACGTGCGCCTCACAACGCATACGGCTCAAGCCTCTCAAAGGCATTTTTCAACACCCAGTTACACAACTTTTTCTCCAGCGTTGTTAATAATTCCTACAGCAATTGAGATGGTGCATTTTAAGATTGCTTGCCGCATCCGTTCCGCCGTCGGCTCTTTTCACAATATGACGAACTAACGTTTCGGAGTTTAAAACCCCCTAAAAACGCACTTAATTATTTGATTTAAATAAGAAAAGCGGTCTCACAAAGAGTATAATAATGGTTGCCTTGCAAACAGCCAAAACAACTCAGGAGACCGCGATGAATCATGGCACAAAAACGATAGCACTTCCAGAATTGACGGCGAATTTACTTCGAGACGGGGGTTGCCTCATCGACAACCTGTTTGCCGATCTGTGGAAACAGATGGGCATGAAAGCGCGGCTGGATCGAATCGGCTTTCACAAGCGCTCGGGCACGCCGGCGAACGAACTGGTGTACTGCCTGATGATTTGGGTCTGGCTGAAGGTGGACTCGGTTGGCATGTTTGCCCGGGAGTCCTTGAAGACCTTCTCCTGCGCCGAGAAAGACGCTCTGTATACGGCATTAAATCGGGAGGACTGGAACTGGCGTCACCTGCATGGCGGAGTTGCACGACAAGCGGTACGAAGTATTGAGACATTGGGCCGGCACAGTGCTTTTGTGCTGGATGATTCCATTCAGGTGCGCCATGGGAAAAAGATGCCGGGCGTATCCAGCCATTTTGATCACACCTCGGGACGATGTGTCATGGGGCAACAGGTTCTGACCTTGGGACTCTCCGGCGTGGGCGGCTTCGTGCCCATCGATAGCGAGTTGTTCACCGGCGCGACGAAGGCGCAAAAACTCCATCAACCGTTCCGCGATGGTCGCAGCATTGTTGCGAAACGTTACCGGATGGCGCAGGGCCAGACCAAACCCCAGATGGCGGGAGGCATGATCCGCCGGGCGCAACGCGCCGGAATCGAAGCGGATTACCTGCTGGCGGATGCCTGGTTCGGCACCAAACCGATCATCCGTCTGGCTGGCGAGCAACTATTGATACCGGCTTTACGGATGAAGAAAAACACCATGAAATACCGGCTGACCGAGCGTTTGGAGGGGCGAGTAATCAGTCGGGAGAGGGATGTGAATACCCTCTATCAGTCCTGCGTCCGCCGCCAGTGGCAGAAAATTCCGGGGCAGCCGTATCAGGCGAAGGCGCTGGATGTCGAATTGAATTTGAGCGGCGCGCCGGACGAGGCGGATCAATGGATCAAGGTGCGCCTGCTATTCGTTCGCGGCATTGCCCAGCCTGAAAAAGCGCAATCCGGCAAACATGACTGGGCGGTATTCCTGACCACGGACACAAGCCTTGAGCCGCAACGCATATTGGAGCTCTATGCGATGCGCTGGGCGATTGAGGTGTACTTCAAGGAGGCCAAACAATATTTGGGTTTCCTCAAGGAGCAAAGCAATCACTACGCCGCCTATGTTGCCTCCGTCCACCTGACCGCCATGCGGTTTTGTATGCTGGTGATCGCCAAGTCGAGGCATCAGGCCAGCGGCATCGCGGATATGCGCCAACAGCTCGCGGCGAACGCCACGTCGATCGATTATGCCACGCGTCTGTGGCAGGTCTTTCGGGCCGTGATTGCGGGTGCGCTGGACGAACTGAATGTGCTGCTCGGGGATGTGGCCAATCAAGTCATGGAGACGATCGAACGGCATGTACAAAGCTTCTTTGTGCAAGCCCTGCAACTTGATGCCAGGACCTTGAGGCTGGAAGCCAAGTGAATCAAGGCTTGCAAAGGTATTATCGAGTTAAAATGAACTTCGAAACGTTAGAATGTTATATGGTTTGATCGGCGGCTTCATTGGGCGGGGTGCATGATGCGTGAGGTTTTCCTCAGTTAGGCGAATGGTATCAAAATCTGGCGCTGCTCCGGAGCGTTCCCGGTTTTTCCCCGGTCA
>Ga0210046_1003151_pt1 | contig 11187 bp, 9 predicted proteins | sample CryGeyCG2114_250_FD_185461 | JGI IMG/M metagenome (GOLD analysis project Ga0210046, IMG submission 185461) | Groundwater microbial communities from aquifer - Crystal Geyser CG18_big_fil_WC_8/21/14_2.50 (SPAdes) (version 2) | ecosystem: Environmental > Aquatic > Deep subsurface > Groundwater ... | reverse complement strand
GAACACGTCGAGAAGAATCTGCGCGAAGTCAAGGATATCTGCCACTACTTTCTCGGCATCGACCCGGCCGTGGACTGGATTCCGGTACGCCCGACCCAGCATTACTCGATGGGTGGAATCCGCACCTGGCATACCGGCGAAAGCGTCGGTTTGAAGGGCCTCTATGCCTGCGGCGAGGCTGCGTGCTGGGATCTTCACGGTTTCAACCGTCTGGGGGGCAATTCGGTGGCTGAAACCGTGGTCGCCGGCATGATCGTTTCAGAGTTCGTAGCCGATTTCTGCCAGTCGACCGACAGCGACATCAATATTCCGACCGCGCTGGCGCGTGAATTCCTGGAACGTGAACAGGGCAGGCTGGATGCACTGGTCAGCGGCAATGGCACCGAGTCAGTCAGCGCCATCCGCAAGCGCATGGAAGAAATCATGATCGACCAGGTCGGCATCTTTCGTACCGGCAATGAGCTGGACCAGGCGGTCGAGGAATTGCAGGACCTGCTGCGGCGCAGCCGCAAGCTGGGCCTGCAGAGCAGGGTGCCAGGCGCCAATCCTGAACTGGTCGCGGCCTACAGGCTACCGAAAATGCTCAAGATCTCGCTGTGTGTGGCGATCGGGGCGCGCGAACGTACCGAAAGTCGTGGCGCGCATTCGCGCGAAGACTATCCGCAACGCGACGATGCGAACTGGCTCAAGCGCACGCTGACAAGCTGGAAGGCCGAGGATGACCTACTGCCGACCATCGACTACGAAGCGCTGGACGTGAGTGCGATGGAACTTCCGCCGGGTTTTCGCGGCTATGGCCAAGCCAACCACGTCGATCATCCAGACACCGAGGCGCGCCGCGCCGAAGTCACCACGATTCGTGAACAACTCACCGAGGGCGATCGTTTCGAACTCCAGCACCGCCTGATGCCATTCCAGCAACTGCTGCCCGAACGGTATCGTGGCCGCAACGAACGCCCGGAAGAACCCCATGCCTCGTCGTAGGAGCCTGCTTGCAGGCCAATCCCGTACCCACACCACTCTTCTACGTACGGGAAGAGCCGGACGGCTTGTCCGCTTCAGCCGTCGTGCTGGGTGCTCCCTCCCGCCCCATCTGGGCAAGGGCTGGAGTGGGGCATCAATCAAACCTGCCACTGTGCTCCGACCATGACTGAAACCCATAATCCCCGCCGCCTGACGCTAAAGATCCTGCGCCACAACCCGCAGGACCCAACATCCGAGCCGCATATCGAGTCGTTCCAACTGGATGAAGCGCCGGGTATGACGTTGTTCATCGCGCTCAACCTGCTGCGCGACGAACAGGCGCCGACGCTGCAATTCGATTTCGTCTGTCGCGCCGGAATCTGTGGCAGTTGCGGCATGCTGATCAACGGTCGCCCCGGCCTGGCCTGCCGCACCTTGACCGCAAAGCTCGGACCGGAAATCACGCTGGCGCCGTTGCCAACCTTCAAGTTGATCGGTGATCTGTCGGTCGATTCCGGCGCCTGGGCACGCCAGATGGGCGAGCGCCTTGAAACCTGGGTGCATCAGCAACAGGAACCTGACATTGACCGGCTGGAGGAGCGCATGGAGCCGGAGCTGGCCGAGCAGATCTACGAGCTTGACCGCTGCATTGAGTGCGGCTGCTGCATTGCAGCCTGCGGCACGGCACGGATGCGCAAGGATTTCATTGGCGCGGCCGGCATCAACAAGATCGCCCGCTTCCGCCTCGACCCGCGCGACGAGCGCAGCGATTCCGACTTCTATGAACTGGTCGGCAACGACGAGGGCGTGTTCGGCTGCATGAGTCTGCTGGGTTGCCACGATGTCTGCCCCAAGGGCCTGCCGCTGAAAACCCAGATCGCCTTCATCCGGCGCAAGATGGTCACTTCCGGATAAGACTGCAACCCGGCGTCCAGCGAAGACAACGCCGGAAGATCGGATGGAAATCGACCGCGAGTCGACGAGGACCTGGCCTAAAACCGATTGACAGTCGGTTTCAGGCCGGATTACGACCAGTCTCTGCCTTCCCGGATTTCCCTGGCCTCAGATAGTTGCCGGACCCCTTCAGCGTTTTGGAAGAGTGGCCGTTGCGGCTGTTGCCGGAGTTCCGGCCTTCGGCCGCATGCTTCTCGTATCCGAGGTGATGGTCCATCTCGGCCCCGATCGCGGTTTCAACGGTCATCTTGACCAGCTCCGACAACAGATCGCTCAGATCCGCCTCGGTCTTGATGCTTTTGGCCAGCCCGGCGACTGAATTCATGACTTTCTTGTTTCATCACTGCGTCCATTGACGGGCTCCCATCAACCTTCGGGTCAATGGACAATTACACCAACCAATTTACAGTCGCCGTTCAGCATGGCTTGTCGTCGCTTGTCCCGATCCGCATCGCGTGCTACGACTGCGACGAGAGGTAGTCGGCTGGACCTCAGCGCGGCCTGGTCAGTCCTAGCATCTTCGCCAGTTCGCCGTAGAGAAACTTTCTGGTCGGGCTGCGCGGCAGCGATTCCATCCTGTGCCAGCGCAGCGGTCGCTCGGGCGGTGCCAATTCGCGTCGCGACCAGGCCTCCAGAGCAGCCTCGGGATCGACGTCGTCAGGCAACGACCGGTAGGCGGCGATCACGCGTTCACCGAAGCGTGGATCGTCAACCGAGAGCAGCGCGATTTCGGCGACCAGGCCCGAAGCAGCGAGACGTCGCTCGACTGCGTCCAGATTGACGTTGATGCCGCCGGAAATCAACGTGCGGCCGGCGCGCCCGGTAATGGTCAGCTCGCCGTTGGCGTCGATCCGGCCGCGGTCGCCGGTGGTGTACCAGCCGTCGGCATCCGGACCGCGCGAAGGCGCATCGAGTGCGCCGGAAAACAGCATCGGGCCACGTACTTGAAGACGATCGTTGTCGCCCACTCGGACTTCGACGCCAGCCAGTGGCCGGCCGACCCAGTTTGGCCGTCTTTCGAAATCGATTCCGGCGGCGCGCTCGGGCTCCGGCGTCGCGAGCTGCGAGCCAGCCTCGGTCATTCCCCAGGTCGGCAGGACCGGCAAGCCCCGCGTTCGAGCCCGGTGCAGCAGCTCGGGCAGTGCCGGTGCGCCGCCGACCAGCACGCTGCGCAATTGTCCACACAACGGTGCCGGATGGCAGGCCAGCAGATCGCCGAGCATGGTCGGCACCAGCGACAGCCGCGTGATTTGGCCGTTCTTGATCGATGCAGCAACGGCGGGCGCGTCGAAGCGGTCGTGCAGTGTCACGCGCGCCCCGGTCGCCACGGCACGCAGCAGAATCGCCAGCCCACCGATGTGATTGAGCGGCAGGCAGCACAACCAGCGGTCGCTCCCGTCCAGCGCAAGTCGATCGCTGATCGCCTTGATGCTGGCAAGATGCTGGCGCACCGTCAGCGGCACTGCCATCGGTTCGCCTTCCGAGCCCGAGGTGAACATCAGCGTGAGCATCGAATCGGGCACGAGTTCGGCTGGGGCGATTGCGCGCTTGTCGGCAGCGCTGTCGATTCGGCAGAGTTCCGCAGCCGACAGCTCGCGGACTTCGAGTCGTTTCAAGCGATCGTTGATCTGCGCGGCGGGCATCGTTGCTGCGAGCGGCACCAGCACCGCGCCGCGCCAGATCAGGGCATGGATCAGCAGCGCAGTCTGCAGCGCATTCGTAGTCCCGTGGCCGCCGGTGCGAAATGCGATTCTGTCGCCTGGTTCGATGCCCAGCCGCGCCAGCTCGCCGGCACGAGCTGCAGACTGTTCGGCAAGTGCTCCATAGTCGAGCCGGGTCGCTGCGTGCTGCAGCGCCAATCGCCTCGGCGTATTTGAGGCACGCTCGGCCAGTCCGGGCGTCATCGGGCGGCTTCCAGCGGTTCGAATCCCAGGCCATGGGTTGCGGTCGGCAACAGCAGTGCCCCACGTTCGATCCGGTCTGGTTCGGGGCCGATGTCGGTGCGGAACCACTGGCCCGTCGCCAGGCCGTGCGGTCCGGGCAGCTCGGGGCAGGCGGTGGCCAGATGAGCCGCTGCGATGCGACCGACTGCAGACTCCATCAGGTTGCTGACAATGACCCGGATGCCGCGGGCAGCGGCGGCTTCGATGATTTCCAGCGCGGGCAGCAGCCCACCGACGGTTGATGGTTTCAGCACCAGCGCGTCGACTCGGCCGTTGTCGATCAACGCCCGAGCGGCTGTAAAGTTGCTGCAGCTTTCGTCGGCTGCGACGGCGGCACCGTCGGCGGGGGTCGTTTCAAGCAAGCGCTCGAAATCATCCGGCGCCACCGGCTGCTCGATCAACGCGACGGGCAGCGTGGCCAGCGCCTCGACAGCCTGATCCAGGCTCCAGGCACCATTCGCATCCAGGCGCAATTCCAGCTCGGGAAAGTGCTGGGCAATGGTCTCGATCCGCGCCCGGTCTTCGGCCAGCGGCGCGACACCGGCCTTCAGCTTGGCGGCCCGATAGCCTCCGGCAACGGCCTGTTTCAGCGCCAAGATCGTCGCATCCAGAGGCAGGTTCCCCAGAGTGCGCTGGACTGAAACGCGGCCCAGCGGCCGGACCGCGCGTGACCTGCAGATCAACTCGGCGATCGAGATCGCCCTCGAGCGGGCCAGCGCATCGAGCAGCGCGAGCTCGATTCCCGCCCGCAACGAGGGCAGGGCATTCAACGCCGGAAGTTTCGATTCGATCGAAGAGATTTCTTTAAAAACAATAGGTAAAAGAATTCTATTGAGAATTTGGATTACATCTTTGACCGTGCCGGGCGTCCAGCCGGCCAGCGGCGAGGCTTCGCCCCAGCCCGTTTCGATCCGGCCGTCGATCTCGATCTCGGCGCGGAGAATGATGACGTCGCGGGCCTCGAAGCGACCGGCGCCGGTTGAAATAGTTTCGGCCAGTGCGAGCCGATGCTGCCGGGCCTGGATGCGACGCAATACCATCTCGCTTCCGAGCCAGTGCGACGTCATTGCCCGGTCGTGGGACGATCCGGAGCCAACGCGGCAGCCACGGCGGCACGAGTCTGCGCACGAATGCGCTGGTTGACATCGCGCCGGGTTGCCGCGCGGATGAGCTGCAGGCCCGGAGCGTGCAGAGATGCAGCGAAGGCGCGCTCGAAACTGGCGAAATCGGAAGTTTCGTGCAGCGCGATACCGCGAGGAATCATCATGCTGAGTGGCTCGCGGCGTCGGGTCAGGAAATGACGCTCGTGAATCTCGCCGAAATCGACGCTGGGAAGGTAATCGAAAATCTCGCCGCCGTCGTTGTCGATCACCACCACGGTCAGGTCTAGACCGAGTTCGGCAGCCATCGGCAGGGCGCCGAGATCATGCCGTAGCGCGACATCACCGATCACCAGTACGGTCGGTTCGGATTGCCGCCGCGACTTCCGGGCTGCAGCCAGACCCATCGCGGTTGCAACCACGCCGTCGATGCCGTTCAGGCCGCGGTTGAAATGGATCTCCAGGTCACGCCGGCAGGCGCTCATGTAGCTGTCGAGATCGCGCACGACCATGCTTGAGGAGCACAGCAGCGCGGCCTTGTCCGGAAGCAAGTGCCCGATGTGGTGCCAGATGCCGGGTGCCGACCAGTTCGCGGCTTGAGTGCCGAACTCGCGATCCAGAATCTCGAGAATGCGCTGATCGGCATTCTGGAGCTTCGAGAGCCAGCCTCGACCTGCCCCGGTCTCGCCTGGTTCAAGCCGGACGAGGCGCTCGAACAGCCTGGCTGGGTCGCAGACAATCTGCTCGCAGGCTTGGTGCTCCGGGTCGGCCAGCGCCGGCGATTCCGAGATGACGACCTGAATGACGCCCGCGGCATCGCGCAGACGGCGCTCCAGGCTCCAGTTCAGCGGTGCGGCCCCGGTGCGCAGGATCAGGTCGGGACGCTCGGTCGGCCATTCGACCGGTGCCAGCTCCAGGCAGGACAGCACATGATCGCCGCGCTCGCTCCAGTGGCGCAGTGCCGAGGCCGGTTCGGCCAGCACCGGGATGCCGAAATGCTTGGCGAAATTACGGATCGGACGGCGCCGATCGCTGCCGCGCGGATCGGCCCCGGCGATCAGCAATGGGCGGCGGCTGGTTTCGATCAACCGGCGCAATCGCTGGATCGATTCGTCCGATGCGGCCAGGCGCGGCGCGGTCACGCGCAGCCACGGCGCGCCGTCGGCGCGACCGGCGACGCTGTCGGCCAGGGCTTGCGGCAGCGTTTCGGGAACGAAGTCGCGATGATCGGGTTTGACCTGGACCGGTTCCAGCGGCTTGCTGAAGCTGATGTCCAGGTGTACCGGGCCGGGTTCAGGGCCGATCGCCTGAGCCCAGGCGAGCGCAAGCTGCTGGCGCAAGGCCGCGATCTTCGCTGCATCGAGCCCGGGATGGCCGAGCGCATGAAAACCGCGGACATGGGGGCCGTAAAGGCAGGTTTGTTGCATGACCTGCGATACGCCGCAGTCATGGTCCTGCGGTGGCCGGGCAGCGGTCAGCAGCAGCAGCGGGATGCGGTCGCGAGAGGCTTCACAAACCGCCGGGAAGTAGTTGGCCGCCGCCGTGCCGGTGGTGCAGACCAGTGCCACCGGTTGGCCGCTGGAGCGGGCCATGCCGAGTGCGAAGAATGCAGCAGCACGCTCGTCGACCACGGAATGGTCGGCAATGCCCGGGTGCAACGCAAACTGGAACACCAGCGACGCCGAGCGTGATCCGGGCGAGATCACCACCTGCTCGAGACCGGCACGGGCCAGTTCGTCGACAAGCACACGGGCCCAGAGCGTGTTCAAGTTCGGCATCGGACGGGTGTCGATCATATTCGGCATCGGGGCAGTCGGGACAGGATGGGCTTTCAGAACTGCCAGGGGAAATCGGAGAAGTCGCGCCTGCGCTTTTCGACGAAGGCATCGCGACCTTCCACCGCCTCCGCCGTTCCATAGGCCAGCCGGGTCGCTTCGCCGGCGAACAGCTGCTGTCCGACCAGGCCTTCGTCGGGCAGGTTGAAGGCGTATTTCAGCATCCGGATCGCCGTCGGGCTCTTGCTGTTGATCTCCGAAGCCATCTCGATGGCACGAATTTCCAGTCGTGCATGATCGACGACCTCGTTGACCATGCCCATCACGTGGGCCTGTTCGGCCGTGTAGGTCTTGCCGAGGAAGAACACCTCGCGGGCAAACTTCTGGCCGATCTGGCGCGCCAGCAGGGCCGAGCCGTAGCCGGCGTCGAAGCTGGCCACATCGGCGTCGGTCTGAAGGAAACGGGCGTGTTCACGACTTGCAATGCTCAGGTCGCAGACCACGTGCAGGCTGTGGCCGCCGCCGACGGCCCATCCGGGTACCACGGCGATCACGACCTTGGGCAGGAAGCGAATCAGTCGCTGCACTTCGAGGATGTGAAGCCGACCGCTCGCCTCCGGGTCCTGGTAGCGATAGCCGTCGCTGCCGCGCACGCGCTGGTCACCGCCGGACGAGAACGCCCAGCCGCCATCCTTCGGCGATGGACCGTTGCCGGTCAGCAACACGCAGCCAATGTCGATGCGGGTTCGTACATGGTCGAGCGCAGCGAAAAGCTGATCGACGGTTTGCGGTCGGAAAGCGTTGCGACATTCAGGACGATTGAACGCGATTCGTGCGATGGCGCGGCCGGAATTGGCCGGGTCTTGTCCGATGTGGTAGGTGATGTCGTGTTGCAGAAAGTCTTCGACAGGCTTCCACAACCCGGCATCGAACAGTGCTGGATTCGGGTTCTGGCTCATCGTTCTGCTCTGGCTGCACTGGCGTAAAGATACCAACCGGAGAGCAGAGGAAGCATGTTCATGTCGCGTTCCGCATGCGTTCGGTCATGCAATCGGCGAAACGGTCGACCTGGTCCCAGTCGGTGTATTCGATCACTTCCGTGCCACCGGTCGGCCCACCGGTCATCTTCATGATCATCCGGATCGCCAGGCGATCGAGCCAGCCATAACTGGGGTAGTCGAGCCGGCCGGCGATGACCTCCACATGTTCGGGTTTGAAACGCAGCGACGCGAGGAATTTTCGAACGTGGGAGTTTCCCTGGGGAGTGCGTTTTTCAGGCGTTCGCGCCACCAGATTGACCGAGAAGAACGCGTTCGGGCGTGCCTCGATGCTGGCCGCGTGGCGCTCGAGGAAGGCCGCGATCCTGGGATCATGCTTGCCGTAGCGTACCGGTGAACCGGCGATGACCCCGCAAAAATCGCCGGGGGTTACCGTATCGAGTGAATCGGCCTCGACGCACTGCACGGTAAATCCGGCGGCAATGATGCGTCGTTCAATACGTTCGGCGATGCGGCGGCTGAGTCCATCGACCGTGGCGTAGGCGAGCAGGACGGGTTTCATTGGGTCGGTGTTTCCTTCGGCGACAACAGCCATCAAGATTGCCAGAAGCGGCCCGGTAAGGCTTGATGACGATCAATCCGCGCTGCCGAAGGCGAATCAGCGTTTCATGTAATTGAAGAATTCTTCGTTGGTCTTGGTTGACTTCAGCTTGTCAAGCATGAACTCGATGGCCTGAGTCTCGTCCATCGGATGCAGGATGCGGCGGAGGATCCAGATCTTCTGCAGCAGGTCGTTTTCAATCATCTTTTCCTCGCGCCGGGTGCCGGAGCGATTGATGTCGATGGCAGGAAACACACGTTTTTCGCCGATCCTGCGGCTCAGGTGTACCTCCATGTTGCCGGTACCCTTGAATTCCTCGTAGATCACCTCGTCCATCTTCGAGCCGGTGTCGACCAGCGCGGTGGCAATGATGGTCAGACTTCCGGCGTTCTCGATCTTGCGTGCGGCACCGAAGAAGCGCTTCGGTCGCTGCAGTGCATTGGCATCGACGCCGCCGGTCAGGACCTTACCCGAGGACGGCACCACGGTATTGTAAGCGCGCGCCAGTCGAGTGATCGAGTCGAGCAGGATGACCACGTCCTGGCCATGCTCAACCAGGCGCTTGGCGCGCTCGATCACCATATCGGCGACCTGCACGTGGCGCGTGGCCGGCTCGTCGAAGGTCGACGAGATCACCTCGGCGTCGACCGTGCGCTGCATCTCGGTGACTTCCTCGGGACGCTCGTCGATCAGCAGGATGATCATGTGCGCCTCCGGGTTATTGGCCCGGATGGCGGTCGCGATGGTCTGCAGCAGCATGGTCTTGCCAGCCTTGGGCGGCGACACGATCAGACCGCGCTGGCCCTTGCCGATCGGCGCGATCAGGTCGATGATCCTGCCTGTCACATCTTCGGTCGAGCCGTTGCCGCGCTCCAGTCGAAACTGCTCCCGCGGGAATTCCGGCGTCAGGTTTTCGAACAGGATCTTGTTCTTCGAGGCCTCCGGCCGGTCGTAGTTGATCTCCTCGACCTTGAGCAGGGCGAAGTAGCGCTCGGAGGATTTCGGTGGCCGGATCTTGCCGGAGATCATGTCGCCGTTGCGCAGATTGAAGCGCCGGATCTGGCTGGGTGAGACGTAGATGTCGTCGGGGCCGGCCATGTAGCTGCCGAGCGCAGAGCGCAGGAAGCCGAAGCCGTCCTGAAGGATCTCCAGTACACCGTCGCCGTAGATCGGCTCCTTGTTCGCGGCGCGCGCCTTGAGGATCGCGAAGATCACGTCCTGCTTGCGGGAGCGGCCGATGTTTTCGACGCCCAGCTCGGTGGCCATCTCGACCAGTTCCTGGACAGACTTCTGTTTCAATTCAGTGAGGTTCATGAGCGCTTGTGCCTTGGAAGACGCTCCGATCGAACCCGCGATGACTGCCCGGGCATGCAGGATGTCCGGACGCGCCCTCGGGCACGACCTACGAGCGGATGCTTGAACTGCCGATTCAGGTCAAAGGAAACACGGATTTGCGATCTGCGAACGGGTGCCCGCAGGGGACGGCTGAGATACTACCACCTTCCGCTCCCGCCGTCCAGTGCCGGCGGGAGCGGAAGGTGGGGGACGTGCAGTCAGACGAACTGCTCGACAAATTCCTTGAGTGCGCCCTTGGTCAGGGCACCGACTTTCATGCCCTGGACCTTGCCATCCTTGAATACCATCAATGTCGGGATGCCGCGAATCTTGTACTGGTTGGCGACCTGCGGATTTTCGTCGATGTTGACCTTTGCAATCCTGATCCGACCAGCATATTCGTCAGCGATTTCATGCAACAGCGGTTCGATCATCTTGCAGGGTCCGCACCACTCGGCCCAGTAATCGACCAGCACCGGCTGCCCGGACTGCACGACTTCCTGCTCGAACGAGGCTTCGGATACATGCGTGATGTTGTCTGACACGTGGATTTCTCCTGAGATGATGGGACGGTCTGCGAGGCAGGACGAGCCGATCGGAACAACGCCGACTGAATGCTAGAATACTAGAAATCAATTCCCGGTAACGCGCCTCAACCGGTGAGATTCGGGCGAGTTTCGGGAAATTCAAGCCCGGCCGTGCCGGGAGATGGACATCGTCACGCGGACTGTGTCCTCCGAATCCAGAGGTAGAGAGTCCCTGTGTCCCAATCCGAAGCAGAAAAACAAGCCACCGAAGTTTCCGGCCAGCCGGTTGCAGTTTCCAGCGAGCGCGTTCTGAGCGATGTCAGTTTTGCCGATTTCGAGTTTCCCGAGTCGGTTCGGGCCGGATTGACTGCGGCCGGTTTCACCCGCTGCACGCCGATTCAGGCCGATACTCTGCCGATCGCACTGGCCGGTCGCGACGTCGCCGGCCAGGCCCGCACTGGCACGGGCAAGACTGCGGCTTTCCTGCTGGCGATCTTCAATCGCCTGTGTGGAGATCCCGACCCCGCGGCGGCAGCCCGTCATCCGCGCGCGATCGTGATTGCGCCGACCCGCGAGCTTGCGATTCAGATCCATCGCGACGCCGAACTGCTCGGCGGCCAGACCGGCCTGGTATTCGGTCTCGCCTATGGCGGAGTCGATTACCAGAAGCAGCGCGATCATCTTGCCGAGGGCGTCGACGTGCTGATCGGCACGCCGGGACGAGTCATCGACTTTTTCAAGCAGCACGTGTTCGGGCTCAAGAATATCCAGGTTGCGGTGCTGGACGAAGCCGATCGTATGTTCGACCTGGGCTTCATTGGTGACATTCGCTACCTGTTCCGTGCCATGCCGCCGCCGACCCGACGCCAGACCCTGATGTTCTCTGCGACCTTCCCGCTGAAGGTCACCGAGCTCGCCTACGAGCACATGAACGACGCCAGCACGATTCGCATCGACGACGACCACAAGACCACCGATCGAGTGCGGCAGG
>Ga0210046_1003149_pt1 | contig 11192 bp, 10 predicted proteins | sample CryGeyCG2114_250_FD_185461 | JGI IMG/M metagenome (GOLD analysis project Ga0210046, IMG submission 185461) | Groundwater microbial communities from aquifer - Crystal Geyser CG18_big_fil_WC_8/21/14_2.50 (SPAdes) (version 2) | ecosystem: Environmental > Aquatic > Deep subsurface > Groundwater ... | reverse complement strand
CTCCTTCAATGAAGACGTTCTCTGTGGTATCAAATTCCACACTACTTGCACGGTCTGGACGGAGAGTTTTGGCGATGGGCATGTTGGCCTTCAGGAGTGAGGCTCGCTTGCCGGGCCAGTCGAGACGGTAGCGTTCGTCGGCGCCTTCGACGAGCGAGTCACTAAGCGCCTGCCGTAGTGCATCAAAATCAACCGAGCGAGTCGGCACGCCATCCTCACCCTCCTTCTCGGTCACCACTTGCGGAAACAGTTCGGCAATCTTGTCGATATTCTTTTCGGTAAGGTTTGGTGTAGTGTTGGTGATTTTGTTCATAGTGTTGATAAGTATTGATTTTTAGTAAAAATGCGTTATACTTCAGGAGTATTGAAAAGGGGCGTCGACCGTTAGGACGATGGCCCCTTTTCGTATTTATCTTCTCCTCTTTCTATAAAGCTGTTCCAATGTGCAGTCCTTGTACCATCGACAAAAGTTGAAATACCGAGCTTTGCTTTAAGATGCGCAACTAGCTCCAATTTATGCCGCGAACCTGTAACTACACCCTCTGCATATTTTATATCGTAAGATACACAACCAATAAGCAAGTCTACTACTTGCAGTAAATCATTGGCTCTTGAGTCAAATCTACAAACACCAGCCAAAGCTAGACGTGCTTTCTCTGAGTTAAAATTACGTTTCGTATCTACTTCAAAGCGAACGTTTTTGGGAGTTGTTATATGATCGGCTAATAAAATTAGTATCTCCGCCGGAGCAAGAGCAATATCAAGTAGTTTTAGTGTGATACTTTCGTATGCAGTCCATTGATTGCCGCCAAAGTGTTTTTGATAATACCAACTATCTTTGCGCGTAGTATACGAATAAAAATCAACGCTACGTGTGTCAAAATATGCATCAATAACTCCTTTTGCAAAGCCAATATTGTTATTTGAGAGTTTATTAAACTTTAGTTCATCAAAAAAGCGTTGCGCGCTCCGCTCGTAGTGAATACGACTTTGCAGGTAGTACGGCTGACTCATTTTTATTAGACCGACTGTAAAAAGTGGGTCGTTAACACTATTGAGACTGCCTGTTTCATCAAGAAAGCAAAATTTTGTCCAAATTGAATCAATGTCACCAAGACGGAGAGAAGCTGTTTCGTCTTTTGTGTTTTTACTATTACTATCCATTTGGATATATTAAAGCATATTTGCTGTTCATAAACGAACTACTTTACTCTAAAACATTATAAATACACAATTTACTTTAATATACACAAAATAGCTTTATATTTTAACAATTTTTACTAACTCTGCTTGCTTGATTCGCAAAATATCGTTTAATTCAACTTTTTTATTAAACTGCCTTTCATTTCTAATTTTGTTTTGGAGCGCGGATATTTCTCTTTCCAGTGTTTCCTTCCTTTTGTCTACCGCAATGAGTGTCTTAAAATCTTTTGTCTCACCTCCTGTATCTTTAATAAAAGAGGTGACAATCCCTTGGTACAAGCGCTCCAGATTGATGCCGGTAAATGTAAACAACAGCTTTTCGTCCCACTTTGTAAAATAGTAGCGTTGTTCACCTTCTCCTTTTAAGGTGATGCCATACGCCACATGTCCCTCATGGGTAAACACATACAGAATGGGGTACGGAATACTTTTGTCGATTATCCGCAACACATTCTTAGGGATATCCCGTTCTTTCAATTGTATCGCAAAAATCTGAATTTCTTCTATTTTTTCGGTAGAAGGGATCCCTATAGTTCCTTCTGCGAGCTTATATTCCCAGGTAATTTTCTGTATTTTATCGGTAAACTCTTTTTTAAGTTTGGTGTTCAGTACCGCTTTTTCAAAAAACTTGTTCTTGGGAATGAACTTGTGTACATACGCCTGTTCGGGAAGTGTAAAGTCCATATTACTTAATCACCAGGAAGGTTACTAACTCAAAATCTTCCAGTCCCTTTACCGTATTGCGCAAAGCTGTAGTCCCACCTCCAGAAAACAGACTATCGACATCACTTGCGTCTTTTACGTTGAGAATTGACTCGATGGAAGCACCAAGGAGCTCGGAATATTTATCCATCTTCTTTCCATCGTCAGTTTCCTGATTAAATACACTGAACACTTCCGCGATTGGTTCGCTTATTCCCCGTGATATGGATCGTACGATATCGAGAGTATTTTTTACATTTAGGTGGTTGGAGAGCACTTCGCCATTGTCTTTGATGTATACGAGGTAAAATGGATGGAGTTGATTGGTATTATCAATGTTTACTCCTTTATTGATGTTCTTAAGCACAAATACCACTCCTTCCTCAATGCCAAGTGTTTGATTCTTCTTACAAACTGCGTGCATACCACTTGGAACACCTTCAAGAGTTCCTTTGTCTTTAATGTAATTCACCAGGTCCATACGGAAATCATTGAGCCCGAGGTCAGTGATGGAAATACCAGATCCCATTTCTTCAATGTCTACTACTTCATCCTGAAGCTTCTCGAGTTGCTGTTTGCGGAACATGAGGTCGGAGGACTTGTTGGTGAGCACATTGTCTTCGCCAGTTGCCGTAGCATCGACCATAAACATCTTGCTCTCCACTCTATTCTTAAGATTGATGTAATCATCAAGTGAAAGTTGTGGCCAAAAGTTGATGAGCTGGATGTCAGTGTTCTTGGACCCGATACGATCAATACGACCAAAGCGCTGAATGATGCGCACCGGATTCCAGTGGATGTCGTAATTGATAAGAGTGTCGCAATCTTGTAGATTTTGTCCTTCAGAAATACAGTCAGTCGCCACCAGCACGTCTATCTCTTTTTCTCCAGCATACTTGGCACTTCGTTCCTTGGCTATCGGTGAAAAATGGATGAGAAGGTTGTTGAACTGAGTATCAATATTGAGTGTGCATTCATTCTTCCCTGTTCCAGTAAGCTTTGCGGTTTCAAGCCCGAGCTCGTACTTGGTGTACTCAACAAGGTTTTTGTAGAGATAATTAGCAGTATCTGCAAAGGCAGTAAAGACGAGAACTTTTTTGTTTCCTTCGTTTATTTGATTATCAACTTTATTCTTTATGAATTGCTTGAGATCTTGTAGTTTTTGATCGTGCTCTGGAGTAACACGTTCCATTTCCTTCATAATTTCCCTTGCCACCGCTAGGTCCGCACGTAAGTCTTCCTTCCAGCCCAATGTATTCATGTCTGCTAGATTGATCTTGACCTTGCTCCCAATACTGAATTCTTCTTCCTCCCAGTCGTCACTATCAGCACCAACGTCATCGTCATTGATCTGTGTAGCTTCGGTTTCCCCAACTCCCCCATTCTTTTCAAATTCTACGATTGCTCTGACAGTGCCGTCGACAGTAGTAACAAACTTACCAAGGGTAATACGGAAAGAGTCCACGGAGCTTTCGAGACGTTTAAGCAAGTTCACACGCATGAGCTTCTGAATACCTTTTTCTCGATGTATCTGCCCAAGGTTTTCACTTATTTCCTTGTCATACAATTCGCTATAGAGCTCTCTCTTTTCAGGCAGAAGGTACTCAAACGGCGAATACACCGACATATTAAGTCTCACCAAGCGTTCGTACAGATCCTTCATTTCCATGAATCCTGCCAGGTTGGTGATATTAGGGCGGTGAGTGATAGGCTTAAGTCTATTTGGGAACCTTCCTACCTCATTCATATCGTAGTATTTTTCGATATGTCTCCTACTTCGAGCGATTGTGACACTATCGAGGAGTTTGAAGAAATCAAAATTAGCACTAAGTCTGCCAAGAAGAACCTCTGATGTTCTCTCTTCAATCGGGAGCTTAGACCAATCATTGAATGTCTTTTGGGCATTCGTGAGAATTGCATCGATAGACCTCTGTCCATCAATTTTTTCATCAACTTCATTTGTGTGTCCTTCGTAAGCTAGAGCAATCTGGTTTCGGAGATCCATGAACCGATTATTAACTGGCGTAGCAGAAAGCATCAACACTTTGGTCTTTACACCTGCACGCATGACGTCGTTCAGTAATCGTTGGTAGCGTGTTTGATGATCCTTGTGTGGATCATTGTTGCGGAAGTTGTGCGACTCATCAATTACAACGAGATCATAGTTTCCCCAATTCACCCGAGAGAGGTCTATATTGTTTGATGAAAATCCTTTCGCACGAGAAAGGTCTGTGTGATATAGGACATCATAATTAAAGCGGTCCTTATAGAGGTGGTTATCCTCGTAGTTTGCTAGGAACGTGAGCCAGTTGTCTCCAAGCTTTTTAGGACAGAGAACGAGAATGCTTTTATTTCTCTCCTGGTAGTATTTGATGACCCCAAGTGCTGTGAATGTTTTCCCGAGCCCAACACTATCTGCCAGGATACAACCATTAAATCGCTCGAGCTTGTTGATAATACCCAATACAGCATCCTTTTGGAACGAATACATTTTGTTCCAAATGAGACTCTCTCGAAAGCCAGTTCTCTCGTTCGGTAGCTCGTCTTCGGTGATATCCTCCAGAAATTCATCAAAAATATTGTAGAGAGTAAGATAGTAAATAAATTCTGGAGAGTTTTCCTTGTACAAATTGGCAATGTATTCAGTAACTTCTTCTGTTACATCTTTTAGTGCACTCTCGTCATTCCATACTTCATCAAAATTCTTGATGAATTGCTTCGTCATTTCATAATCATCTGTCTTGATGATATTACGCAAAATAGCATTGTCGTTTTCATAGCCAAACCCTGCGCTACTAAACTCATCTATACCGTTGAACAGTATTTTTTCACTGTCATTATCAACAATGAACTGGGGTTGAATGTACCGCTTACTGGTATTGGTCTTGATGGTGACTTTTTCCTCAATCCATTTTTTGCACTCCTTAGCAATCGCTCGCCCCTTAAGTTCATTTTTCAAATTAATTTCAAAGTCTGAACCAGAGATCGCTTTTTTACGATTATTGGCGTGAATTTCGAATAGTCGTTGCTCGCGGTTTGCCTTATCCATCTCGACGAAAGTAGGGTCTGTAAATATAAAACGTAAGTCTTTAATATTTTTTAGCTCCGATTTTAAAGCCTCATATCCGTATATAGAAAAAATAGCCGCAGCGACATTAACTCTACTTCCAGCTTTTATATCCTTCTTTAGCTCATCACCTGCTTTTTCAGTTTTATTGTTGAAATTCTTTAGCATACGGATATAGAAATTATTTCAAAAGTTCATCTGTGGTAACGCCCAAGGCCGCTGCAACCCGAGTGATAGTCGCTAGTGTCGGATTTGTTTTTCCATTCTCTAGATTACTAACAAAACCACGGCTTACTCCAAGTGATTTTGCAATATCGCCTTGAGTAATACCTTTTTCCGTACGTATACGCTTCAAGTTATTTCCAAGTTTTTCTGCCTCACTTTTCATGCAGTGAGATTATATCACGATGTTACTTTAAAAGATAACAGGTACCAGAAACAGAAAAAGCACTCATTATGAGTGCTTTTTCTGTTTGGATTAGCCTGCGGCTTCTTCCGTAACTGTATGGATCTCAGCTAGTTTGAGAGCTTATTTCTAAGCGTCTCGTGCTAGCACGAGTTGGCTGCCCGACAAGGACTCGAACCTCGATACCATGGACCAAAACCATGTGTCCTACCATTAGACGATCGGGCAATTTCTTTCAATAATTTGAATGAAAAGGCGTCATGACTGACGCGCCACTACTGTAGCATATTTGCCCAAAAAAATCAGCCCCGTCACTACCGTAGTGACAGGGCTGATTTTAAAAGCTTAAAATAGAAATTAACTTCGTCCTTTTTTGAAACAATCAATGCATTTGAGATTACTAGTATCTCGCGGTTGAAAAGGTAATGAAGTAATAGCTGCCCCACAATCAGCACATTTCCAATCGCCAGAAAATTTTTGTTTATCACTCTGATGATGAGATGTTTTAGAAGATCCTCCTTTCTGTTTACTATGACAATCACGACACATTAAACCATCGGTACTGCGTGGTTCAAATGGTAATTCGGTAATCGCTCCGCCACAAACGCTACAGGTCCAGTTTCCTTGATGCATATATTTGTTAGTTACTTGTTGTTAGTTTTTAGGGTCGGTTATTTTTGTTCAAGATTTATTATACTACATGGATTAAGATATGGCGTATAGTGCACAGAATTATAATACAACTTTAGTGTGCCGTTCCCTGGATTGCACACATTCGTTCACAAAAACGAAGACGACGAAGATGGACAGACGCTAGATTGCTTCGTGCGACTCGCAAAGACGACGGTGAAGTAATTGTCTAATCTTATTTCTTTGTCTCGTAGGATGCCTTAATAAAGGCGGTGAAAAGTGGGTGGGGTGTTAACGGTCTAGCTTGTAATTCTGGATGAAATTGTATCCCCAAAAAGAAAGGGTGAACAGTAGTGGGCAATTCCATAATCTCCATCAAACGACCATCTGGCGACTTTCCAGAAAATTGCATACCGGCCTTCTCTAATTCCATTACATAACTAGGATTTACTTCATAACGATGACGATGGCGTTCCAAAACAGTATCTTGTTTATAGGATTTATGCGCAATTGAACCTTTGGTTATAACAGTGGGGTATTGTCCTAAACGCATACTACCACCCATATCGCCTGAAGCAATTTTTGTTTTTTGGTCTGCCATTACCCCAATCACCAAATCTTTTGCCATCGGATCAATTTCTTCGGTACTAGCATTTTTTAAATTCAAAACATTACGAGCAAATTCCAACACGGCTAATTGCATACCGTAGCAGATACCAAAATAAGGAATCTTATTTTCACGCGCATATTTAATAACATTAATCATCCCTTCCACCCCAGTTTTACCAAAACCACCGGGCAAGAGTACGCCATCATATTGCTTTAATTCTTTAAGACTTTTTTTATCAAGAAAATCATTAGCTGACAAATAGACGATTTCGGGTTTTAAGCCAAGTTTATAAGAAGAATACTTAATGGCTTCCAGAACGGAAATATAAACATCCGCCAAGACAAAATCGCCCGAGCTAAAATATTTACCAACCACCGCAATTCTGACGGTGTTTTTAGTATTTTTTGACTTAGAAACAAATTGTTTCCAACTTTTTAAATCTGATGACTGATTGCACGAAAGACTTAAAAGATTACATAACCGATCAGATAAATGGTCTTTTTCAAAATTAAGTGGAATATCATAAATACTGGAAACATCCGGAGCCGAAATTACATTTTCTGGTAAAACATTACAAAAACGGGAGATTTTATCTTTCCTTTTATTATCCAAAGGAACTGGCGCCCGTGCCAAAATAATATCGGCAAATACTCCTGATGCGCCCAAGGTTCTAACAGCATGTTGAGTTGGTTTTGTTTTCATTTCACCAACATGTCCTGGCACTGGTAGATAACTAAGCATTACAACCACGACATTGTGTGGAGCTTCGGTTTTCATCATCCGAATAGCTTCAATAAAAAGAATATTTTCATATTCACCAACAGTACCTCCCACTTCTATTAAAACTACATCCGCTGACGCTTCTGCCCCCGCCTTCTTAATCCGACGAATGGCTTCAGCCGGAATATCAGGCACCACCTGCACATTCCGTCCACCATAACCTAAATTGCGTTCCTTCGCTATAACCGCTTGATAAACACTACCAGTCGTCATATAGTTGGTACCAAGTAAATCAATATCCAAAAACCGTTCATAATTACCCATATCCTGATCTGTTTCCAAACCATCTTTCAAAACAAAGCATTCACCATGTTCGGTTGGGTTCATGGTGCCAGCGTCAACATTAACATAAGGATCAATTTTGATAGCCGTAACTTTTAGTCCGCGGGCTTGTAGGATTTTGGCAATAGAAGAAGCCGCCACTCCTTTCCCTACTCCACTCATTACACCCCCCACTACGAAAATATATTTAGTAATTTTGTCTTGTGAAGATTTTTTTACTCTGGTGTTTATTTGATCATTTGCTTTAGTAGGGGGGGTTTTTTTGGTAAGAATAGTTTCTGATTTTTTAACTAAAGATAATGATTTTTTTGCCATAAAATAAATAAAAACTAATTAAACACGCAAATAACGGGCGACTGCAAGCACACTGGACACCAAACCAAGGGCCATACCAATTCCTATTAAGGTACCAAAAATACTAGAAAAATTACCGACAAAATAATCAAAAATGTTAAAACCAAAGAAAACTCCTGTTATCGGTCCTAGCCAAAGTAAAATTGGATAAAGTATCAACAAGGCCATTACTCCGGCAATAAAACCATACATTAACCCCTGCAACATAAAAGGACCACGAATGAACATATTTCCCGCCCCCACCAGACGCATGATAGAAATTTCTTCTCTCGCTGTATAAATAGCCAATCTGATAGTATTAAAAGTAATCATGATCGCTGCTACAATCAGGACAATTTGGGAAATATAGCTCCCTCTTTCTACCGCATCAATGATGTTCTGGAGCTTGTTAATTGATTCCTTTTTGTCGGCATAATTGATTTTACTGATAATCGGATTTTGCGGTTCTTCACCGGCCTTTTGTTCATCTAAAAAGCTGGCAATATTTTCATATTGTGAGACCTCTTTGGCTTGAATAGCAATGGTTGCCCCTAGAGGATTTTCTTTTAATTCGTCCAGTGCTTGCATGGCTACCGTGTCAGATTGATATCTGGCACGATACTTAGACAAGGCCTCTTCACGTGAAGTGTAGGTCACCAAGGCTACATCCGGTAGTGCTTCAAGCGAGGTACGCAAGGCATCAATATCATCTTGTTTAGCTGTAGTTACAAAATAAACATTAATATCAACTTTGGCTTGTAACTGTTCCAGAGAAACAACTAATAGTTTGTCAATCATCATAGTGGAACCAATCACAAAAAGGGCAATAGTAATCACGAAAATTGACGCTAACGACACATAGGCATTACGCCAAAAACCTACAAAACCTGCCCGCAAAATTCTACGAAATCCTGTTATCATAATAAACAATTTTTATAACACATATTTACCACTAACATCATCTCTAATGATCCGACCACCGTCCATGGTTATCACTCGTCTGCCGAGTTCATCTATCACTCCTTTATTGTGAGTAGTCATCACCACTGTTGTACCCAGATCGTTAATCTTGCGTAAGATCTGAACCACTTCATAAGTGGCAATCGGATCAAGATTACCAGTCGGCTCATCAGCAATAATAATATCTGGTTGATTGACAATCGCCCGCGCTATTGCCACCCGCTGTTTTTCTCCACCAGAAAGTTCATCAGGAAAATTCCAGGCCTTATCTGTTAAATCAACTAAGGCCAAAGCCTGGGGAACATTTTCAGCTATCTCATCATCAGTCCGACCATTGGCCTCCATGGCAAAAGCAATGTTTTCGTAAGCGGTTTTGTTAATTAACAATTTAAAGTCCTGAAAGACAGTACCGATCTTACGCCGATATTGAGGCAAACGCGATCGGGGGATTTTATTTACATCTAATGATTCAAAAAATATTTGCCCGCTGGTTGGTTTAGATTCAGCAATAATCATTTTAAGGATGGTAGATTTACCAGCACCAGAATGACCAACAATGGAAACAAATTCCTTTGGTTCTATTTGAAAAGTTATACCTTCAATGGCTATTGAACGTCCGTCATTATAAAGTTTGGAAACATTATCAAAATAAATCATAAATTCTTAATTAGTTTACGCTAAGTCGGCGTTCGCGTCTAGAAAGACCTGTATATCACCTTCAAGAACAGGGCTGATATTGCGTATTTCCACATTGGTTCGGTGGTCTTTTACCATTTGATAAGGATGCAGAACATAAGAACGAATTTGACTACCCCATTCTATCTTGACGGTTTTTTCTACACTCAAACCTTTTAGTTCACGCAAACGTTGCTCTTCTTGAAAAGCAAAAAGTTTTCCAGCAAGCAGAGTTAAACCGCGTTCACGATTTTGTTGTTGTGAACGCTCACTAGAAACATGAACGGAAAGTCCAGTTGGCTTATGAGTAATACGAACAGCGGTCTCGCGTTTATTAACATTCTGACCACCCGCTCCGCCGGAACGGGCGAAAGTGATTTCTAAATCATCATCCTTAATATCTACCGCTGTTACATCTTCAATTTGGGGCGAAACTTCAATCAAAACAAAAGACGTCTGACGTTTGCCATTACTATTGAAAGGAGAAATTCGCACCAAGCGGTGCACACCAGATTCCATTTTAAGAGTACCATAGGAATTCTTACCTTGAATTTCTAAAGTAAGGTTACGATAACCACCTTGATCATTTTCGTTACTGTCTAATTCCATTACTCCCCAGCCACGACTAATAGCATATTTCTGATACATATTTCGCAACATGCGAGCAAAATCTTCGGCATCATCACCTCCGGCACCGGCAACAATAGTCATGATGGCATTATTACGATCGTACTTCCCTCGGCCTTCGGCACTATCTTTTAATTCCTGAAGTTCCTTAATCATGGCCTGGGCCTTTGCAGAATCTTTCCAAAAATCTACTTGTAGCTGGGCTGTTTCAATTTCTTGTATTCTTTTTTGAGGGTCAATTGTTTGTGGTGTGGTGTCTGACATGTCAATCTAAGTATAACAAAAAAGTTAACCAAAAGGGCGTGCCGTAGGCACGCCCTTTTGGTTAACGTAAATTATTAAAATTATCCTAGTTTATGTGCTGCCATAAAACCCCGAGTAGCCAAATAGCCAGCAATCATAACCGCTACAGCACTGACCCAAAGAGGAACATCATAACTAGCTATATTGGCTGGCAAAGCTAGTAAAATTCTACCCAAATGAGCAATTGCGATAACGGTAAAGATAATTGAACTAACCGTGAAATACCATTTATTATTTTTCATATCACTCTATTATAACCTAATTGTCTTAAAACAAAAGAGTTTAATCCTGACAAATTGAATAAACCATTTTCCAAAGATTAAATAAAATACTGGCAAAGTCTTGTCAAGGTGTTTAATACTTTCTAATCCATCTTAACTATCGTATAGTCACATCTTTTATGCTTTTCAATCCTGGACGAAAGTAAAGCAGTTTGCTTTCGGCATTGGCTCAAATGAAAAAATCCCTAAAACGGGATTTTTTCATTTGAGCCAATGCCCAGAATTGAACTGGGGACCTACGCCTTACCATGGCGTTGCTCTACCATCTGAGCTACATTGGCAAACGAGAATAAATAGGGAAGTTCACTTACATATTTCATTCGAGTGCCGCTA
>Ga0210046_1003148_pt1 | contig 11199 bp, 6 predicted proteins | sample CryGeyCG2114_250_FD_185461 | JGI IMG/M metagenome (GOLD analysis project Ga0210046, IMG submission 185461) | Groundwater microbial communities from aquifer - Crystal Geyser CG18_big_fil_WC_8/21/14_2.50 (SPAdes) (version 2) | ecosystem: Environmental > Aquatic > Deep subsurface > Groundwater ... | reverse complement strand
TTATGCATGCCGGCTACCAGCTCCGGTAAAGAAACAACCCGACCGGATTTTTTTAAAACCTGTAACTGCTCCTCAAAATAGGACACACTTACCGTTATATCCCACACATCCGAAATAGCCTCGCCAATCCGATGGTACATAAGCACCATCGCCTGCGGATTAGATGAGGGTTTAAAAAGCTGCCGGAAGAAGGTTTTCAAAAGTTAAGTTTAAATGTAGCACATAAAGCAGCTGTTACTACCGCCCAACGGCCCTTTTTACAAACGATTTCAGGACAAATAATTTATTGTCGTTTACAAACTTCCAGCCCAGCTCCGGATTGTATTTTAATAATGCGCCGAGGGAAGTTTGATTAACGGGCGTTTTCCAGGAAATTAAGGCTTGGTACAGCAAAGGCGAATACAGGGCAATCCAGGTTTCGCGGCCGGAGCGGTAGGCTTCTTCTTCTGCCGGCGTGCGCAAATCTTTTTTCTGGGCTTCTAACACCTTTATAACGGATAACAGCATTTTTAAGGCGTTGGCCGACATACTGGCGGCATGGATGCGGTACGCGCCAATCATTTTCATGTGGTGAAATACCGGGTACTTCCGGGCAATTTTAAGATACAGATCATAATCTTCACAAGCCTTCAGGGATGTATCAAACAAGAAATCATCGAAAACCCAGCGCCGGAACATAACCGAGGACGCCATCCCAATATAATTGCCGTGCAGTAAATGCAGGTAATAATCGCCGCCTACGTGCTGCATTTCTTCTTTAATAGTGGCGTCTTCAAACACTTTGTAATGGCCACCCGATACAAAACCCAGGCGCTCGTCTTGCTGCAGATGGCCTAAATTTCTTTCGATGGCGCCGGGCGTTAACCAGTCATCCGCATCCAGGAAAATTAAGCACGCGCCGGTACTGTTTTTAATGCCGGTATTGCGGGCGGCCGACAGCCCCTGGTTAGCTTGATACACATACTTTACCTGCGGATAACGTTGGGCTACTTCTTTGGTGTTATCCGAAGAGCCATCATCCACCACGATAATTTCCAGGGTCGGATACGTTTGCTGAAAGACACTATCAATGGCCTCGGGCAAAAAATGACCGTGGTTGTAACACGCAATTACAATGGTTACTAAAGTATCATTTTTTACCGGCAGGTCGTTCACTATTTAATTTTTAAGTTATCTAAACAGGCTTTTTCAGGGTTCGGCGAAATTTATCTCAGGTAAGCTTTCACGGTGTGGTACTTATCAAACAAAAGAGACTTAACCAAATACTTAGGCCCGAATTTTAGTAAGGTTTCGTAAACTTCTTTAGTGGGCATTAATTTACCCGTTACCAGCTTTTTGTACATTTCTTTACAATAATATTCCTTCCAGATTTGTTCGCCTTTTTGCAGGGCCTTTTTTTCGGCATCGGTTTTTAAATTTTTCTTTTGGAGCCGCAGCACTTTTAAAACTGTTTGCAACATGCTGGGAATATTGGAAGACATATTGGAAGAATGCATCCGATACGCCGCGATGGGTTGGGTATGGTGCAAAACCGGGTATTGGCGGGCAATGTTTAAAAACATATCGTAATCGGCACAGCTGTTGGGGGGCGTCAGATCAAATAACAAATCTTTAAAAGCCCAGCGCCGGTACATAACCGCTGCCGGTACCCCAATGTAGTTGCCCCGCAGCAAGTGAATATAATGATCCGATGTTACTTCTACTTTATCTTCTTTTATCTCGTTATCATCCACAAACATTTTAAAATGCGCGCCGGAAACATAAGCCACCTGTTCGTGGCGGCGTAAATAAGCCAGGTTGGTTTCAAAGGCTCCGGGAAAAAGCCAGTCATCGGCATCCAGAAAAATCAGGAATTCCCCTTTACTGTGCGCAATACCGGTGTTGCGGGCCGCCGATAGCCCCTGGTTTTTTTGGTAAATGTAGCGGACCTGCGGATAACTTTGGGTTACTTCACGGGTATTGTCGGTGGAGCCATCGTCTACCACAATAATCTCCGTGGCCGGATAAGCCTGCTGTTGGATGCTCTCTATGGATTTAGGCAAAAAGCGACCATGATTAAAGCACGGAATAACGACGGATACTAAAGGAGCTGCCATGAAATGTAAACCTTTGCCTGCGGCATCAAGAAGTTGTAAAGTTTTATCGATTATACTTTGGCCTTGCGGTTCTTTAAGTAAAACATAATACCCGATCCGAAACCGGAAATTTCGGATCGTAATAAGCGGTAACGGGCATCGTAACGGGGGAAGCCGCGCCGAACCATTTTAAGATACCATTTTGGTAATTCCCAGAACAAATACCGCTTATAACCCGCCGATTTACATATACTTTGCTGAATTAAAGCGGCGGCGGTATGCCCGCGCATATAAGCAAATAACTGGCGGTTTAGCGCTTCTAAGTTGCGGCGGTGCTTGTGGTAAACCACCGCCCGGGGCGTATACCGGATGGTATGCCCGTGGTATAAAATCCGGAACCACATTTCCGAATCGCCATTGCAACCGGCGGCCCCTACATCCAGGCGTTCATCAAAATAACCTACCTCGTCTAAAACCGATTTCCGGAAAGCCATATTAGCGCCGGCGCCAATTTCCCAGATGGGTGGTCCGTACGGTAAGGTTTGCGCAAAATAATCTTTCCCGTAAACTTTATCTACATAACCCCGGTTAAAACTCCAGTATTGTTCAAATAAAAACTGGGCTTCGGTTTGTAGCTCGGCGGCTATTACCAGGCCGGTTAGGGCGGCAGTTTCAGGATTCTTAAACGCTTCCCACACCCGGTAAACCCATAAAGGATCTACTTCCACGTCATCGTCTACGTAGGCTACTATGGGCGCTTTAGCGTGGGTAATACCGCAGTTTCGGGCAATATCCAAACCCGGCCGGGGCTCTTTTAGGTAAGTAACGCCGGCAAATTGCGCTGTTACTTCCTGGGTAGCCGTATCGGTGGGGGCATTATCTACGACTAAAATTTCTTCCGGCTGGCAAACGAGTTGTTTCAGCATGTGCAGACAATCCCGCAGGTCAGGTGCCCGGTTGCGGGTACAAATCACGACTGAAACTGGTACTTGGGCCGGAATAGCCGTGGGCAGGTAAGCACCCAGCAAACTTGCCATCCAGGTATTCCAGGCCGTCATATCCTGATCTATTAACCAATTAGCCCAATCCGGGGCAGCAGCTTTTTGCTCGTGAATATAATACAAAATGGCCGGCTGAATGGCGCCTATAACTTTATGGCAAAAATCGGTGGGGGAGTATTTTTCTTCGGGATTGATAATTAAATGCCCCAAAGGTATTTCTTTCCACCAGAATACCAGGTAATTTCCTTTTTGCGTGGTATCAATCTCCGCCGCTACAGGTTTGGTGTCTAGTTTTAAGTGGGTAATTGTATAAGGAGGATGCACCTTCATAACAGCGAAGCTAATGATATTTTATAACCTAAGAAATAAGCACGGGCTGATTTATCTGGAAAGGAAAACTGGGCCGTACCGCTCCTTTCCACTTGTCGTACCAATTGGTATCGCGGCGGTAATCTTCCACATCAAAAGATAAACAGCCTTCGAAATAATACAACGGAACAGAAGTATCTTTTACCACCATCAGCGATATATAATAAGAGCCATCATTTAAGAAATTGCCGGGGATGGTACACTCCCCTTCTACCAAGCCACTCTGGCAAACCATAGAGGGTGAAGGCACATCAAGAATACAATCGCCGGCAAATGTAAACAGATCCATACCCATGTTCAGCGATACATTATCCATCAGGTTCCAGAACTGAAACTTAATGGTAAGCGGTGTCCGGATATCAATAGGCATATTTGGAGCCGGCAAGTGCGGAATTAATTCTACCTTTTTAAAACGCACGTAATCGTTGCCCGGCGCTTCTTCCGGACTATCCCAGCTTTGCTGTAGCCATAAGCGCTGCACGCCCACAATATATTTATTTACCACAGCCGAAGCTTCGCCAATTTCTCGTAACCGGCCTTGCTGCAACCATACGGCTTTTTGGCACAAGTTGGTAATGGCTTGCATGCTATGGCTCACAAAAAGAATGGTACGGCCGTCTTTTTGCGAAACTTCTTTCATTTTACCCAAACACTTTTTCTGAAAATCCGCATCGCCCACTGCCAATACTTCGTCCATAATTAATATTTCGGGTTCCAGGTGAGCAGCAACGGCAAAAGCCAGGCGCACATACATGCCCGAGGAATACCTTTTTACCGGCGTATCAATAAATTTCTCAATGCCGGAAAAAGCCACAATTTCGTCGAACTTCTGTTGAATTTCGTTTTTGCGCATGCCCAGAATATAACCGCTGTTGTATATATTCTCGCGGCCCGATAACTCGTAATGAAAACCGGTGCCTACTTCCAGCAAACTGCTGATTTTGCCTTTGCCGCGCACGGCGCCCTGGGTGGGACGAATAATCCGGGAAATAATTTTAAGTAAGGTTGATTTACCCGAACCATTGCTGCCGATAATACCGGTTATTTCGCCTCTTCTTACTTCAAGATTTACATCTTTTAAAGCCCACAGAAATTCACCTTTACCTTTGCTGTTTTGCTCTCCCTGCAGCTGAAAAAAAGGATCTTCCTTTCTTAAAACCGATGTTGTCCACCAGCGCTGCACATCCTGCCGGAAAGAACCAGTGCCGATGGTACCTAAGCGGTATAATTTGGAAAGATTTTCTACTTCAATTACTACTTCTGACATAAATGTCTTACACTACTTCTATAAGTTTATCGCCTTGCTTGTTAAACAGCAACAGGGCCCCGGACAAAGCCAGTACAGTAAATACAGTACTGTACAGCAACTGAAATCCGGTAACGGTACCTTCTCCCAATAAAGCCAGCCGAAACAATTCGAACCAGGGCGATAAGGGATTTATTTGTACTAACCAACGTACTTTTTCGGGCACAAAACCGATAGGATAAATAACCGGCGTAACAAACATGAGCAAACGCAAGCCCAGGTTAACCAAATTTACCATATCGCGGTATTTGGCGGTAAGTACCGAAAAAAACAAACCCATGGCCAAACCAATCATGCCCACAAAAAAGATGGCCACCGGAAAGGTAAAAAACCACACATGCCAGGGGAGAGCAAAGTTTCGGAACAAAACGTAATAGATTATAATCAAGACTAAGAGTATTAACTGCACCAGAAAGCGCAAGAAATGCGTGCTGATAACCGACAGCGGCATTACAATTCTGGGAAAGTATATTTTACTGAAAAGCTGAGAATTTTCTTTGAAGGTAAAAGAAGTGCTGCCGAAACTATCGTTAAAGAAATTCCAAAGCACTATTCCGGAAAAGTAAAACAAAACGGCGGGCACGCCACCGGTAGAAATACCTACCATTTTGTAGAATACCGCAACAAAAGTTATTAAAGTAAAAATGGGCTGCAGTAATATCCAAACCGGTCCCAGAACCGTTTGTTGGTAATTCAGCAAAAAATCGCGCCGTACCTGGCTAAGTAAAAGCTGCCGGTAAGACCATAACTCTTTCAGGCTACCCCCCCAGTAACTGGTTTTATTCGTGATTTCCCAGTCCCATTTTGTATTAGAAGCCATTTTTTATTTTAGAAGAATTCAAAACCGTTACAAAGAAACATAATTTGTAACTAATGCTTTGAATTTATTTATAATTATTCCGGTTTATTGGTGTAGAAAAGTAGATTTAACCCGCTATTCTACAATTTTAAGTTAAATATACTAATTAAAGCCAAAACTGTATATAGGAATATAATTAAATATTCAGCAATATCTATAAACCCTTCAGAATATTACTTTTCAGATATAAACTTACCAAGCTAAGCTTATTTGTTTGAAGCTTTTAAAAATGACTTAACTGCTTTTTAGTTAATAAATCAGGCTTTTACTTCCGGCCGAAAGCATATAGAATTTATGCAAAAATTAAGGAGGAAGAACCTGATAATGGCTCTTAGCGCGGATGAAAAAATATTCCTGAGAAAAGAAATTACACTAATATTATTAACCTCAAGTGCCTGAACAATTATTTAAGAATTATAAAATTCTCCTCTTCGGGGAAGGATTAACCTTTCCTGCTGGTACTTACGGTTAAATAGCCGTGCTTTAAAGGTACTTATCTTTTTGATTCTGGCATTTCTAATTCTTAAGCTGGTTCTAAAAGGCAACCTGCTAAAGCCAAACTTAAAACTTGTTAACTGCTTAATGTAAAAAGCCCCGTTGCTAATTATTAGCAGCGGGGCTTTTTGAAGTGATATAGAATTGATAATTAATGTTTCACAATAATTTTTTGGTTGTATACCTGAGACGGTGTAATCAGGCGGGTAAAGTAGATACCTGCCGCTAAATTCTCCGCCTCTAAAGTAAACTGATGATTGGTTTCGGCGCTTAAATTGCCGGAGAAAAGTTGGCGTACCAGTTTACCCTGCATATCGCGTACTTCCAAAGTAACCAAAGTGGCTTCCGGTACCCTAACTGCAACTGTAGCCTGGGTGGTTACCGGGTTTGGATACACCGACCAGTTAAAGGCCGCATCCAAGCTATTTTGTACAGATAAATCTTCTGTAAACTGCGATCTGGCAGATTGCACCTGGGCAGTACTAGTAGCACCCGCTATTTCGAACCAGTTAAAGTTCCAGCCAGACTTCTTTACATATATCTGCAGGGTCTGGCTGCCGCTGTTTAAAGCTACCGGCACACTCACTGTTTTCCAGCTCTGCCAGCCACCCGTTGTTGGTACATCCGCTGTCTTCAGCACTGCACCACTGCTGTTTCTTACTTCAAATTGTCCGCCCGTATTGCCGGCCACCCGGAAATTAAGCGTGTAAGTTCCCGTAGCGCTCACGTTTATATTGTACTTGAGCCAGTCATTGGCATCCAGGCGCCCTACGTTCTGCCCGCCACCTACGTCAGAAGTGGTTTCGGTATTAATGCCGCTCATGCTGGCGTATTTCTCCGCTTCTATCCGGGTAGAAGTAGTGGTAGGTTGTTCGGCAGGCTCGGCCGTAGTTGTGCCACCAACCTCGAACCAGTTAAAATTCCAACCAGAGTCTTTTATGTAAATCTGCAGGGTCTGGCTGCCGCTGTTTAAGGCTACCGGCACACTCACTGTTTTCCAACTCTGCCAGCCACCCGTTGTTGGTACATCTACTGTCTTCAACACCGCACCACTGCTGTTTCTTACTTCAAACTGCCCGTCCGACGTACCTGCTACCCGGAAGTTTAAGGTATATGTGCCCGCCGCACTTACATTCACATTGTATTTCATCCAATCATTGACATCTATCCAGCCTACATTCAAGCCGCCATCTACGTCGGTGGTTTTCTCAGTGTTGATACCGCTCATACTGGCATACTGCTCTGCTTCTATCCGGTTAGAGGGCCCTGCAGAAGTGGCGACACTAACCAGAAAACTTTGGCTTACGGCCGGAGCGGCATTGTAAGTAGTATTGCCGCTTTGGCTGGCTTCTACGTTTACCGTTCCCGTGCCGGTTAGCGTCAGGGTACTGCCGCTCAGAGTAGCCGGCCCCGATACAACCCGGTAGCTGACAGCTAAACCCGAGGTAGCACTGGCTTGTAAGCTAAAAGGTGCCGTGCCGTATACTTTATCCGCTATATTGGTAAACGTAATAGTCTGGCTTTGCTTGGCTACTGTGTTAACGTTGGCTTTAAAAAACGAAGGTGCGGTATTTAAAGTAATGCCGGTAGGCGACTGTTGCGTATTTTTACCGGTGGCATAATAATCCCACTCGTAACGGTATACGGTAGAAATATTTAAAGCGGCTGGAAAAGAATATGGCTGCGAAAAAGTTTCGGATTTATCGTTCGGGTTCTTGGCCCATAACACGTAAACAAATTCGCCATCTTTTTTGAAAGCGCCACCTTCTACTGCGGCCGGCAAATTTAAAGCAGCTGTACGGGCAGCATCGTAGTCATAACCTTGTAAAAGCAAAGAAGTAGTTTTAAAACCTTTACCCAGCGGAGACAGTTTCTCGGAGCCGGATAAATCTCTTCTTAGGTTTTCGTAAAGCCCCATTAAGGAGTACTCCGTTGAGCCGGTTACAGTTTCCGTGGAGGGCGCATCTACCGATTCGCCGCTACTATAAAAATATACTTGTTTAATACCGTTTTTCTGGGCCAGCACCAAGGCCTTCATACCAAAGTTACGCTGCATTTCGTCGGAGCTGTAACGCCAGTCAACTGCCCGCCGGCTAATATTGGTTTCGGTAACGATGTAATGTTTTTTAGGATAAGTAACCCCATCGTAACCATATTTCTGAAAAACAGATTCAAATCCATCTCTATGCTTTATAATCTGGGCCGCGGCATAGTCAGAATTGCGCAGGTATTTAAATCCCCGGATAGAGTTATCCCAGGTACGTAAAAAGAAAGTAGGATATACGTGGTAGCTCAACATATCAAAATAAGCACCGCCTTTGTTTGGGTACTGGCTCGAAACGGCCCCACCGTTCGGATTATCGGTATAGCGTAATAAAGCATCCAGGTAAGTGGCGTGGCCAATACCGCCCGGCGTTATAAAATCATCGGGATTATACTTCTTAACTACTTCCCAGGTAATACGCAACATGCGGATATAGTAGTAGAATGGCGCACGTATGTTATTTAATTCAGAGGCTAATGGCGCCCGGGTAAGCCACTCGGCCGGACCGTTTGCACCTAAGTCCGGTTCGTTTAGTACTTCCCAGTTCCGGATATAGGGGCCGTACAACTGCACTAATTTATATACGTAGTTAGCGTAATAATTATTGGCATTAACCGAGCCATCCGCATTCCAGATAGGCTCATACAAATTTGCAAATATGCCGGAAGACGTAGTACAACCCGGATAAATGGTTTTATCGCGGTGCGCTTCAGAAGGGCCTTCAATAAACACCGTTAAATCCTTCATGCCCAAACTATTGGCATAATACTGAAACTCGCTTAAGCGTATCGGATAACCCCACTTATCAACAAAATGCTCGGGTAAGGTTGGCCGTACAGTATTTCCACCAGCCTTGTTAACTATTGTCACCAAGCCTTTATCGTTCCAGCCAGTGCCATAGTACCCCATGTTACTGCCGAATCCAAAGTCTGCAGTATAAGGTTTTACAACTTGATTGGCCGTAGGCTGTTGCGCTGATACAGATAAAGTACAAAAGCACAAAAGGAAAGCGACCAGGTAATTTGTAAAAATTACTTTCATAAAAATTTAATTAAAATTTAACTTTTTCAAGCCTTACATTTAAGACTTCGGGAGAATTTAAGATAAACAATTAAGAGACAGAAATAAGTATGTTACAATTTATATATTCAAAACATCACCTAACCAACAACAAACCCAAACGCATTAACGAAATTTATTTATACTATTGCAAGGACTGGAAGGCTAAACGTTTAAAAATTTAAAAGTCTAAAGTACAAGTAACGTCTTGTGAATACGAAGATATTTTTAATTCTATTAAATTCAAAATTTGAGTTAAAGTTTCTTAATTATTTAATAAAACTGCATTTAAGGCTAATTTTTACTACTCAACAATCTATTAAACCCGCCACATCTTAATTCGAGCTCCTTCTTTATTGTGAACATCTATATTTATAAAGTTATAAAAACGACTATTTAAACTATTATCAAACTACTAACACTTTAATGAAAAAATTAAATTCCCTAAAATTCAAAAGATAAACCCAGGCAAACTGCATTATAAAATAATACAAAACTACTATCTACATCCTGATAACTACTATCATTAATTACGATATAATAAAACCAATTTTGTGCCAGCAATCACAGCCTTTCTCAATTACTTGATAATCAGTTAAATAAAAAATTTATATATTTTTTGCATTTCAAAACTGTAGAAATAATCCCCAATATGCTTATTTAAATTATTCTAATACACACTTTATCAGAGACCGGTCTGCTTTAGAAAAAGAAAATAATGCCGGTATTCTTATACTTTTTTTAAACTTTCTTGGAATAAATTTTCGATAAATACCTATCAGTTATAAATAACAGATAAATTGGATAAAGGCGCAGTGTTGATTTTGTAGCTGATTTTTCATTAATTCCTGAAGTACTATTTCGTCCGATTACTTTTATCGCTTCAGAACCTTTTTAACCTCTTGAACTCCTTTTGCCCGCAGTTGAATAAAGTATAGTCCATTAGTTAGATTATCTAATGTTAATGTTTGGGTTAACTCCCCAGTGGACTTCTGCAGCACCAGGTGATTGATAATTTTTCCGGAAATATCTACCAAATCAATGTTAACTTCACCGGTTATCTCCCGGCCCAGGTTCACCTGTACTTTATCAGGGGTAGGGTTTGGATAAACCGACCAGGTAATATTAGGAGCCAGTAAACTTTTTTGTACAGATAAATCTTCTGTAAACTGCGATCTGGCAGATTGCACTTGGGCAGTACTAGTAGCACCCGTTATTTCGAACCAGTTAAAGTTCCAGCCAGACTTCTTTACATATATCTGAATGGTCTGGCTGCCGCTGTTTAAAGCTACCGGCACACTCACTGTTTTCCAGCTCTGCCAGCCACCCGTTACCGGCACATCCACTGTTTTCAATATTGTTCCGCTGCTGTTTCTTACTTCAAACTGCCCGCCCGTATTGCCGGCCACCCGGAAGTTAAGCGTGTAAGTTCCCGTAGCGCTCACGTTTACATTGTACTTGAGCCAGTCATTGGCATCCAGGCGTCCTACGTTCTGCCCGCCACCTACGTCAGAAGTGGTTTCGGTATTAATGCCGCTCATGCTGGCGTATTTCTCCGCTTCTATCCGGGTAGAAGTTCCTGCAGAAGTGGTGGCACTAACCAGAAAACTTTGGCTTACAGTTGGAGCGGCATTGTAAGTAGTATTGCCGCTTTGGCTGGCTTCTATGTTTACCGTTCCCGTGCCGGTTAGCGTCAGGGTACTGCCGCTCAGGGTAGCCGGCCCCGATACTACCCGGTAACTGACAGCTAAACCCGAGGTAGCAGTGGCTTGTAAGCTAAAAGGTGCCGTGCCATATAATTTATCGGCTATATCCGTAAACGTAATAGTCTGGTTTTGCTTGGCTACCGTGGTTGCGGCTGTACTTACCTGGCACGAACCAATATTAAAATCAACTTTTTGCGCAATATTGGTTTTCCAAAAATCTACTTTACCAACGTCAATCCCAAAAGTTGAAGCCAGGTTTAAACCTTTGTTAATTACGGCGGAGTT
>Ga0210046_1003138_pt1 | contig 11208 bp, 9 predicted proteins | sample CryGeyCG2114_250_FD_185461 | JGI IMG/M metagenome (GOLD analysis project Ga0210046, IMG submission 185461) | Groundwater microbial communities from aquifer - Crystal Geyser CG18_big_fil_WC_8/21/14_2.50 (SPAdes) (version 2) | ecosystem: Environmental > Aquatic > Deep subsurface > Groundwater ... | reverse complement strand
GTTGAGGTCATTGCCGTTGAATGGCGGGGTGACCAGCCGCAGGAACGGGTTCGAGGTGATTAGCATGAAGGCCAGAAACGCCACCCCGATCATCGCCTGCACCGACAGCACCCGCGCCTTGAGGGTGGGCGGCAGGTTGCCGCCGAACAGCGCCGCCGAGGCCCCGAACACCGAGAGAATCATCACCCACAGCAGCAACGAGCCCTCGTGGTTGCCCCACACCCCCGCCACCTTGTAAAGCATCGGCTTGTCGGTGTGCGAGTTCAGCACCACCAGCCGCACCGAAAAATCCGAGGTCACGAACGCATAGGTCAGCGCCGCAAAGGCGATGCCGATCAGCATCACCTGCGTGATCGCGGCCGGTTCCGCCACCGCCATCCAGCCGGCCCAGCGCTTGTGCGCGCCGATCAGCGGCACGGTGGCCTGAATCAGCGCCACGGCAAAGGCCAGCACCAGGGCGAAATGTCCAAGCTCTACGATCATCGGGGTTTCCTGTTCGCTGTGTCGCGGTGAGCATAGGGGAAAAACCGGCGCGGGCCAATGGCCGAGTGCGCCGCATCGGCACGGCTCGCGCGGGCGTGATCAGCGGCGGCGTGATCAGCGCCGCCCGGCCTTGCGGGTGGTCAGCAGCAGGTTGGTCTCCGAGGTCGTCACCCCTTCAAGGCTGCGGATGCGGGCGATCACCTCGTCAAGTTCGGGCAGGGTGGCGGTGCCGATCTCGGCGATCAGATCCCATTTGCCGTTGGTGGTGTGCACCGCCTGCACTGCGGGCAGGCCGGTCAGCCGCGCCGTGATGCGCTCGGCACCGCGGCCCTCGATGCCGATCAGCATCAGCCCGCGCACCGGCGAGGCGGTGACATCGCCGCGCGTCAGCACCGTAAAACCGGCTATCTCGCCGCGCGCTGCCAGCCGCTCCATCCGGGCGCGCACCGTGGCGCGGCTTAGCCCCAGCCGAAGTGCAAGGTCCGACAGGGCGGCGCGGCCATCGCGGCGCAGCTCGGCAATCAGGCGGTGGTCGGTATCGTCCATCATGGTCAGTTGCCTTGCCGTTTTGCGCATGTGTTGGCCCATATCGACAATAACAATGCTAGGATTCGCCGCAAGCCGGATAAAGTCTATCGGGCGAAGGAGAACGCCATGGCCAACACCATTCTCATCGGTGCCCCGATCGACAGCGGCCAGCGCCACCTTGGCTGCCTGATGGGGCCCGCCGCCTACCGGGTGGCCGGAATCGTGGCGACCATCCGCGATCTGGGGCACGGGGTGGAAGATTGGGGCGATCTGGCTTTGGGGCGGCTGCAACCGGCCGTCAGCCCCAATCCGGCGGTGCACTCGCTGCCCGAAACCCGGTTCTGGACCGAGGCGCTGACTGCCAAAACCGACGCGGCCCTGACGGCGGGCGGCATGCCGATCGTGCTGGGCGGCGATCACAGCCTGGCGCTTGGCTCGGTTGCAGGCGCGGCCACCTTTGCCGCGCGCCAGCACCGTCCGCTGTTCCTGCTGTGGCTTGATGCCCACACCGATTTCCACACCCCGCTGACCACCACCAGCGGCAACCTGCACGGCACACCGGTCGCCTACATCGCCGGGCGCGAGGGCTTTGACGGCCTGCCCCCCTTCCCCGCCCCGATCCCGGCCGAGCGCATCTGCCTTTACGGCATCCGCTCGGTCGATCCGGCCGAGCACACGGCGCTGCTGGAACGCGACATCGCGATCAACGACATGCGGGTGCTCGACGAGCGCGGCATCGTCGCCCCCTTGCGCGAGTTTCTGGCGCGGGTGGCCGCAGTTGGCGGGATGCTGCATGTCAGCCTTGATGTCGATTTTCTCGACCCCGCGATTGCCCCCGCCGTCGGCACCACGGTGCCCGGCGGCACCACCTTCCGCGAGGCCCATCTGGTGATGGAACTGCTGCACGAGTCGGGTCTTGTGAGCTCGCTTGATCTGGTCGAACTGAACCCGTTTCTCGACGATCGCGGCCGCACCGCGCGCCTGATGGTCGATCTGGTGGCCAGCCTGATGGGCCGCAAGGTGTTCGACCGCCCAACCCGGAGCCACCCATGACCCTGAACCTGGTGCCCTTCGTCAGCGTGGACAAGATGATGCAACTGGCGCTGCACCTTGGCATCGAGCGCGTATTGTGCGACCTGGCTGCCGAGCTTGAGGCTGATTTCAGGCGCTGGCCGGACTTCGACAAGACCCCGCGGGTGGCCAGCCACTCGGAGGTGGGTGTGATCGAACTGATGCCCACATCCGACGGTGAAACCTACGGCTTCAAATATGTCAACGGCCACCCGGCCAACATGAAGAAGGGGCTGCAAACCGTCACCGCCTTCGGCCTGCTGGCCGATGTGGCAACGGGCTATCCGCTGCTCTTGTCGGAAATGACCATCCTGACCGCGCTGCGCACCGGGGCCACTTCGGCGCTGGTGGCGCGCCACCTTGCCCCCAAGGGCGCGCGTGTGATGGCGATCATCGGCAACGGCGCGCAATCGGAATTCCAGGCCCTGGCGTTCAAGGCGATCTGCGGCATCACCGAAGTGCGGCTTTACGACATCGACCCCGCCGCCACCCGCAAATGTGCCGCCAACCTTGCCGGGCGCGGACTGACGGTTGTGCCCTGCACCACACCCGAAGCGGCGATCCTTGGGGCTCAGATCATCACCACCATCACCGCCGACAAGCACTGCGCCACCATCCTGACCGACAACATGGTCGGTGCCGGGGTGCATATCAACGCGGTCGGCGGCGATTGCCCCGGCAAGACCGAACTGGCGCGCGACATCCTGCTGCGGGCCGAGATCTTTGTCGAATACCCGCCCCAGACCCGGATCGAGGGCGAGATCCAGCAACTGCCCCCCGATCATCCGGTGACTGAGCTGTGGCAGGTGATGACCGGCCGGGCGGCAGGGCGCACCAACCCCCGCCAGATCACCCTGTTCGATTCCGTGGGCTTTGCGATCGAGGATTTTTCGGCCCTGCGCTACGTGCTGCGTCAGATCAGGGGCACCGCGTTCTACGATGATCTCGACATGATCGCCGACCCCGACGACCCGCGCGATCTGTTCGGCATGATCCAGCGCGCCGCAAGGTAAGACCGAACCACCGGGCCGCTCATCGCCCGTGACCGGCCTCTTCGCTACAGCGAGAAGCGACCGCAGGAAGGGCCGAGCGGCCCGCCGCTGCGGTCGCTTTCGATTGCACCCCATATCCGCGATGGTCTATATCTGCGGCACCCAAATATTGAGGCTGCTCTCAAGCCCAGCCAGAAAGTGCCTGCGCCGTGACCGATCATCCCCAAGACCCCGACAGCCCCGGGGAAGTTCCGCCGCATTCGGGCTTTGCCGGGCCGCAGGTGTCGATCTCGGAAGAGATGAAGACCGCCTATCTCGACTACGCGATGAGCGTGATCGTGTCGCGCGCCATTCCCGATCTGCGCGACGGGCTGAAGCCGGTGCACCGCCGCATCCTGTTCGCGATGAACGAGACCGGCAACACCTTCGACAAACCCTACCGCAAATCGGCCCGCCCGGTGGGCGACACGATGGGGAAATATCACCCCCACGGCGACGCCTCGATCTACGACGCGCTGGTGCGGATGGCGCAGCCGTTCTCGATGTCGCTGAAACTGCTTGACGGGCAGGGCAACTTTGGCTCGATGGATGGCGACAGCGCCGCCGCCATGCGCTACACCGAAGTGCGGATGGACAAGCCTGCGGCTTTTCTGCTGGCCGACATCGACAAGGACACGGTTGATTTCCAAGACAATTACGACGGCAAGGACCGCGAGCCCAAGGTTCTGCCGGCCCGGTTCCCGAACATGCTGGTCAACGGCGCGGGTGGCATTGCGGTCGGCATGGCGACCAACATTCCGCCGCACAATCTGGGCGAGGTGATCGACGGCACCCTGGCGCTGATCGCCGACCCCGACCTGACGGTCGAGCAACTGATGGAATTCATCCCCGCGCCGGATTTCCCGACCGGGGCGCTGATCCTGGGCCGCGGCGGCGCGCGCAAGGCCTACCTTGAAGGCCGCGGCTCGGTGATCATCCGCGCCCGCACCCGGATCGAGGAGCTGCGCAAGGACCGCTTTGCCATCGTCATCGACGAGATCCCCTATCAGGTCAACAAGGCCCGGATGATCGAGATCATCGCCGAACAGGTGCGCGAGAAAAAGATCGAGGGCATCGCCCACGTCCAGGACGAATCCGACCGGATCGGGGTGCGGGTGGTGATCGAACTCAGGCGCGACGCCACCGCCGACGTGGTGCTGAACCAGCTTTACCGCTTTACCCCGATGCAGACCTCGTTCGGCTGCAACATGCTGGCCCTGAACGGGGGTCGCCCCGAGCAACTGACGTTGCGTGATTTTCTGGCCCATTTCATCACCTTCCGCGAGGAAGTGGTGGCGCGACGCACCGCGTTCGAGCTGCGCCGCGCGCGCGAGCGGGCGCATGTGCTGTGCGGCCTTGCGGTGGCGGTGGCGAACGTGGACGAGGTGGTGGCGACCATCCGCGCCTCGGCCGACCCGGCCGAAGCCCGCGCGCGGCTGATGACACGGCGCTGGCCTGCGGGCGAGATCATTCCCTATATCCGGCTGATCGACGACCCGACCCACAAGATCAACGACGACGGCACCTATAACCTCAGCGAGATTCAGGCCCGCGCCATTCTCGACCTGCGCCTGCAACGCCTGACCGCGATGGGGGTCAGGGAAATCACCGACGAGTTGCAGGAACTGGCGGGGAAAATCCGGGACTATCTCGAAATTCTGGGCAGTCGCGACCGGATCATGGCGATCATCGCGGCCGAGTTGCGTGAAGTGCGGGCGGCGTTTGCCGTGCCACGCCGCACCGAGATCGTCGATTGGTCGGGCGACATGGAAGACGAAGACCTGATCGAGCGCGAGGACATGGTGGTGACCATCACCTCGGGCGGCTACATCAAGCGCACCCCGCTGGCCGAATTTCGCGCCCAGAACCGCGGCGGCAAGGGTCTGGCGTCGATGGCGACCAAGCAAGACGATGTGGTGACCACCCTGTTCGTCGCCAACACCCACACCCAGCTTTTGTTCTTCACCACCGACGGCATGGTTTACAAGCTCAAGTGCTGGCGCCTGCCGCTGGCCGGGCGCCAGGCCAGAGGCAAGGCGATCATCAACCTGTTGCCGATCGCACTTGGGGTCTCGATTGCCGCCCTGATGCCGGTCGATGCGCCGGAAGCCGAGTGGGACGACTTGCAGATCGTGTTTGCCACCTCGGACGGCGACGTTCGGCGCAATGCGCTGTCCGATTTTGCCAATGTCATGCGCAACGGCAAGATCGCGATGAAACTGCCCGATGGTGTGCTGCTGGTCGATGCAAGGATTGCCGACGCGGGCGACGACGTGATGCTGGTCACCGCGCTGGGCCGCGCGATCCGCTTTGCCTCGACCGCTGTGCGGGTGTTCAAGGGCCGCGATTCGACCGGGGTGCGCGGCATTCGGCTGGGGGCGGGCGACAAGGTGGTGTCGATGGCGGTGATCCGGCATTTCGAGGCCAATCCCGAGGAACGGGTGGCCTACCTCAAGCAGCGCCGCGCGGTGGCGGGGGCGCTGGATGACGGGGCCGAAGCCGACGAGGATGAAGAGCCGATCGAGGCCGGGCAACTTTCGCCCGAACGCTACGGCGAAATGTCGGCGCGCGAAGACCTGATCCTGACGATCACCGAACAGGGCGCGGGCAAGCTGTCGTCAAGCCACGATTACCCGGTGCGCGGGCGCGGCGGCATGGGGGTCAAAGCGATGGACGGGGCGATGCGGGGCGGGCGGCTGGTCGCGAGTTTTCCGGTCGAAGCGTCGGATCAGATCATGCTTGCGACCTCGACCGGGCAGTCGATCCGGGTGCCGGTCGATCAGATCAGCTTCCGCTCGCGGGCGGCGGGCGGGGTGCGGGTGTTCAACACCGGCAAGGACGAACTGGTGGTCTCGGTCGCCCGGGTGGCCGATCAGGGCGAGACCGAGTGACGGCGGCCAAGCCGGGGGGCTGCTTGCCCCCCGGACCCCCCAGGGATATTTTTACCAGTGAGAAAGCCGAGGTGGCGGGATGGCCCGTCGGTGGTTTCTCAGGGATAGTTCCATGCCGGTTCTGAACATTGTTGGCGGCGGCATGGCCGGATCCGAGGCCGCCTGGCAGGCGGCGCAGATGGGGGTGCCGGTGGTGATCCACGAGATGCGCCCATCGGTCGGCACCTTTGCGCACCGCACCGGCGATTTTGCGGAAATGGTGTGCTCGAACTCGTTGCGCTCGGACGATGACGAGCGCAACGCGGTGGGGCTGCTGCATTGGGAAATGCGGGCGGCGGGTGGGTTGATCATGGCCGAGGCCGAGGCGCACCGCCTGCCCGCCGGGGGGGCGCTGGCGGTGGACCGCGATCCGTTTGCCGCTGCCGTGACCGCGCGGCTGCGGGCCCATCCGCTGATCTCGACCGTGCTGGGCGAGGTGACCGGGTTGCCGTCGGACGGGCACTGGATCATCGCCACCGGCCCGCTGACCTCGGACGCGCTGGCGCGCAGTATCCGGGCCGAGACCGGGGCGGATGCGCTGGCGTTCTTTGATGCCATTGCACCCATCGTCCATGCCGAGACGGTGGACATGGCGGTGGCCTGGATGCAGTCGCGCTATGACAAGGGCGAGACGGTGGCGGAGCAGACCGCCTACATGAACTGCCCGCTGACCAAGGCGCAGTACGAGGCCTTCATCGACGCGCTGCTGGCGGCCGAGAAGGCCGAATTTCACGAAGGTGAAACCGCCGGGTATTTCGACGGCTGCCTGCCGATCGAGGTGATGGCCGAGCGCGGCCGCGAAACCCTGCGCTTTGGTCCGATGAAGCCGGTCGGGCTGACCAACGCCCATGCGCCCGAGGTCAAGCCCTACGCGGTGGTGCAACTGCGCCGCGACAACAAGCTGGGCACGCTTTACAACATGGTCGGATTTCAGACCAAGATGAAATACGGCGCACAAACCGAGGTGTTCAGGCTGATCCCGGGGCTGGAAAACGCGGCCTTTGCCCGTTTGGGCGGGATTCACCGCAACACGTTCCTGAATTCGCCGACCCTGCTGGACGATCAGATGCGGCTGCGCTCAAAGCCCCACATCCGCTTTGCCGGGCAGGTGACGGGGGTCGAGGGCTATGTCGAAAGCGCCGCCATGGGCCTGCTGGCGGGCCGGATGGCGGCGGCGGAACTGTTGGGGCGAACCCTGCCGCCACCGCCCCCGGAAACCGCGATGGGGGCGCTGATCAGCCACATCACCGGCGGGGCCGAGGCCAAGACCTTTCAGCCGATGAACGTGAACTTCGGCCTGTTCCCCCCGATCGACGCCAAGGGTGGGCGGCGCGGGCGCAAGGATCGCTACAAGGCCTATACCGACCGCGCCAAAGCCGCGTTCACCGCATGGCTGGCGCAGTAACCCGGTTTGCCCCATCGCCGACCGGGGCGCTGCATCTGGGCCATGCTTTTGCCGCGCTGACCGCCTTTGATCGCGCCCGGGGGGGACAGATGCTGCTGCGCATCGAGGATATCGACCGCGCCCGTTGCCGACCGCAATACGAGGCCGCGATCCTGGACGATCTGCGCTGGCTGGGGATCACCTGGCCCGCGTTGGTGCTGCGCCAATCGACCCGCCTGCCCGCCTATGCCAGCGCCCTGAACCGGTTGACGGCGATGGGGCTGACCTATCCCTGCGCCTGCACCCGCACCGACATCCGCGCTGCCCTTGCCGCCCCGCAGGAGGGCGCCCCGGCGACCGGGCCGGACGGGCCGATCTATCCCGGCACCTGTCGCGGGCGCGGGCCGGACACTGGCGGCTCGGCGATCCGCCTTGACATGGCCGCCGCGATGCGCCGGGTCGGCGAAGTATCCTTTACCGAGACCGGACCGGATCACGCGGGGGCGCACCGCTTTGACGCCGATTTCATGGCCACCCGGATCGGCGACATCGTGCTGGCGCGGCGCGACATCGGCACCTCGTATCATCTGGCGGTGGTGGTGGATGACGCCTGGCAGGGGATCACCGAGATTACGCGCGGGGCCGATCTGTTCGCGGCGACGCCGATCCACGTGCTGCTGCAACGCCTGCTGGCGCTGCCGACCCCGGCCTATCATCATCACCGCCTGATCCGCGATGACGCGGGGCAGCGGCTGGCCAAGCGTGATGACGCGCGGGCACTGGCCAGATACCGCGCCGAAGGGGCGACGGCGCAGGATATTCGCCGCATGGTGGGGTTCGCGTGACCCGGCGGGTTATTCCATCGGGACCAGAATCTCGACCTCGGCACCGGCCCGCAGCGCGCGGTAGAAGCACGAGCGCCGGTTGGTGTGACAGGCGGGGCCAACCTGTTCGACCAGCACCAGCAGGCAGTCACGGTCGCAATCAAGCCGCAGCTCGACCAGCTTCTGGACATGACCCGAAGTTTCGCCCTTGACCCAGAACGCCGCGCGCGAGCGCGACCAGTAGGTCACCCGCCCGGTGGCAAGCGTCTGTGCCACCGCGCCCGCGTTCATCCAGGCCAGCATCAGCACCTCGCCCGTGCGGTGATCCTGCGCGATGGCGGGGATCAGCCCGGCGGTGTCATACTTCAGACTTGCGACATCGAAAGCCATCGGCATGATCCTTTGCAAGGGGCGGCTGGCGGTCTATCTATGGGATCAGACAGGGCGAGGGAAGGCATGAGCGACGGCGAACTGATCAAGCTTTATTCCGGGCGGATTCTGGAACTGGCGGCGGATATCCCGCATCTTGGCCGCCTGCCCGCACCGCAAGGCTCGGCCAAGCGGCGCTCGCCGCTGTGCGGATCAACCGTGACGGTGGATGTGGTGGTGCGGGGTGGCCGGGTGGCGGAATTTGCCCAAGACGTGAAGGCCTGCGCCTTGGGGCAGGCGTCGGCCGCGGTGCTGGGCCGGGTGGCCGTCGGGCGCACACGGGCCGAGATCGAGATCGCCCGCGACGCGCTGCGCGCCATGCTCAAGGACGGCGGGCCGGTGCCGGTGGCCCCGTTCGACGGCTTCGAGGTGCTGATCCCGGCGCGCGACTACAAGAACCGGCATGCCTCGATCCTGCTGGCGATCGAGGCCACCGCCGAAGCCATGGCCGCAGCCGAGCGCGCTGCCACCGCCTGAAAAAAGGCCGCCGCCTTCGGGCGAAGGCGGCGGCAGGGGGCGTATCCGTCAGGCGCGCCAGGGCGGGACAGCCGTGGCCAGAGGCACTTTGCGCCCGGATCGCAGGCAGTCAGAACAAGGCGGCAAGTTCGGGCAGGTAAAGCCCGACGATCAGCAGCGAGAACAGCGAAGCAACCCCCAGCAGGTCACCGATCAGGGTGTCGGAAGCGCGCGCCAGCGTGGCATTAATTTCCTTCAGCATCGGGACCTCGTGGTGTTGTTGCTGTATTGTTCTCATATGGATCGAGATTTGTAAAGAACTTTTTAAGAACTTACGAGAACAAAACGGTAAATGACCAGGCCGGGGGCTCTGCCCCCGGACCCCCGGAGTGTATGGGCAAAGGTGAATAAAGGTGAATGGGATCAGCCAACCGCGATCAGGCGGATGGCGCGATCCTGATCCAGCAACCACAGCAGCAGCCGGGCGGCGCGACCACGCGGGCTGGTCAGGCCGGGGTCTTCCGCCAGCAGGCGGCGGGCGTCGGATTGCGCCACCGCCATCAGCGCCGACTGGCGTTCAAGGTCGGCGATGCGAAAGCGCGGCAGGCCGGACTGGGCGGTGCCGATCAGATCGCCCGCGCCGCGCAGTGCCAGGTCTTCGTCGGCGATGGCAAAGCCGTCGTCGGTGTCGCGCAGGATGGTCAGCCGCCGCGCCCCGCCTTCGCCAAGCGGCGGCTGATACATCAGAAGACAGGTCGATTGTGCCGCCCCGCGCCCGACCCGACCGCGCAACTGATGCAGTTGCGCCAGCCCGAAAATCTCGGCCCGCTCGATCACCATGATGGTGGCATTGGGCACGTTGACCCCGACCTCGATCACCGTGGTGGCGACCAGCACCGCGGTCTCGCCCACCACAAAACGCGCCATCGCGGCGTCTTTTTCGGCGGCGGGCATCTGGCCATGCACCAGCCCCACCACGCCTTCGCCAAGCGCCGCCCGCAGGTGCTGAAACCGCGCCTCGCACGAGGCATAGTCCAGCACCTCGCTGTCTTCCACCAGCGGGCACACCCAATAGGCCTGATGACCCTCGACCACCGCCCGGGCCAGGCGCGCCACCACCTCGTCGATTCGGGCCGCCGAGATCAGCGCGGTCTTGACCGGCTTGCGCCCGGCGGGCTTTTCATCCAGCACCGAGACATCCATGTCGCCGTAACTTACCAGCGCCAGGCTGCGCGGGATCGGGGTGGCGGTCATCACCAGCACGTCGGCGGCGGTGCCTTTGGCGCCAAGCTCCATCCGCTGGGTCACCCCGAAGCGGTGCTGCTCGTCGATCACCGCCAGCCGCAGATCGTGAAACTGCACGTCCTTCTGGAACACCGCATGGGTGCCGACCAGAATGTCGGTCCGCCCTGCCGCGAGGTCGCCAAGCTTGGCGTCGCGATCGGCGCCCTTGTCGCGCCCGGTCAGCAACGCGAGCCGCACCCCCGCCGCCTGCGCCATCGGGCCCAGGCTTTCGATGTGCTGGCGGGCCAGAATCTCGGTCGGCGCCATCATCACCCCCTGGCCGCCCGACTCGACCGCCACCAGCAGCGCCAGAAACGCCACCAGGGTCTTGCCCGAGCCGACATCGCCTTGCAGCAGGCGGTTCATCCGCAAGGGCGCTGCCATGTCGGCGGCAATCTCGGCCAGGGCGCGGGTCTGGGCCGGGGTGGCAAGATAGGGCAGGCTGGCCAACACCCGCGCCTGCAATAGGCCGGTGCCGCGGCTGACAACCCCCTTGCCCCGGCGCAATGTGGCCCGCGCCAGCGCCAGGGTCAGTTGATGCGCGAACAGCTCGTCATAGGCCAGACGCAGGCGATAGGGGGCGGTCAGGGCGATGTCGGCCATGGTGCGCGGACGGTGCACGGCCGTGACGGCCACCTGCCAGTCGGGCCAGCCTTCGCGGGCCTTGAGTGGCCCGTCGATCCATTCCGGCAGGGCGGGGGCGCGCGCCAGCGCCGACGCCACCGCCTTTGCCACCTGTTTGAGGGTGATCCCGGCGGTCAGCGGATAGACCGGCTCGAAGGTGGGCA
>Ga0210046_1003126_pt1 | contig 11230 bp, 7 predicted proteins | sample CryGeyCG2114_250_FD_185461 | JGI IMG/M metagenome (GOLD analysis project Ga0210046, IMG submission 185461) | Groundwater microbial communities from aquifer - Crystal Geyser CG18_big_fil_WC_8/21/14_2.50 (SPAdes) (version 2) | ecosystem: Environmental > Aquatic > Deep subsurface > Groundwater ... | reverse complement strand
AAGCGCGGCGACGCCTACATTGCCTCCGAGCTGTTCGTGCTGGGGGTGTTGGAGGCCAGGCTGCCGCTGGCCGAGCTGCTGCACCAGTCCGGACTGACCGAGAAGGGGCTGGAGCAGGCGATCGAGACCCTGCGCGGCGGCGAGAAGGTCGATGACCCCAACGCCGAGGACAGTCGCGAGGCGCTGAAGAAGTACACGGTGGACCTGACCGAGCGCGCCGAGCAGTCGCGACTCGACCCGGTGATCGGCCGTGATGAGGAAATTCGCCGGACCATCCAGGTGCTGCAGCGCCGAACCAAGAACAATCCGGTGTTGATTGGCGAGCCCGGCGTCGGCAAGACCGCGATCGTCGAGGGTCTGGCCCAGCGCATCGTCAATGGCGAGGTGCCCGAGGGCCTGAAAAACAAACGCGTACTATCGCTGGATCTCGGTGCGCTGATCGCCGGTGCAAAGTTCCGCGGCGAGTTCGAGGAGCGGCTGAAGGCGGTAATCAACGATCTGAAGAAGCAGGAAGGACAGGTCATTCTGTTCATCGACGAGATTCACACCATGGTCGGTGCCGGCAAGGCTGAAGGCTCAATGGATGCCGGCAATATGCTCAAGCCGGCCCTGTCCCGCGGCGAGTTGCACTGCGTCGGCGCGACCACGCTGAATGAATACCGGGAGCACATCGAAAAGGATGCCGCGCTCGAGCGACGCTTCCAGAAGGTGCTGGTCGGCGAACCATCGGTCGAAGATACGATCGCGATTCTCAGAGGCCTGCAGGAACGCTACGAGGTGCATCACGGGGTCGACATCACCGATCCGGCGCTGGTCGCCGCGGCGACGCTGTCGCAGCGCTATATTACCGATCGGCAGTTGCCGGACAAGGCTATCGACCTGATGGACGAGGCGGCCAGCCGGATCCGCATGGAGATCGACTCCAAGCCCGAGGCGATGGACCGGCTCGAGCGGCGCCTGATCCAGCTCAAGATCCAGCGCGAGGCACTGAAGTCCGAGACCGACGAGGCGTCGAAGAAGCGCCTCGGTGACCTCGAGCAGGACATCGTCGAGCTCGAGCGCGAGTTCGCTGACCTCGACGAGATCTGGAAATCCGAGAAAGCCTCGGTGCAGGGCGCCACCCACATCAAGGAAGAGTTGGAGCGGGCCCGGGCCGAACTGGAAAATGCTCGCCGTGCCCAGGACCTGGCGCGCATGGCCGAACTGCAGCATGGCCGGATTCCGCAACTGGAAAAACAGCTGGTCGATGCCGAGTCGGCCGAAAGCACAGGCCATTTCCAGCTGCTGCGCAGCAAGGTCACCGAGGAGGAGATTGCCGAGGTGGTCAGCCGCTGGACCGGGATCCCGGTCTCGAAGATGCTCGAAGGCGAACGCGACAAGTTGCTGCGGATGGAAGAGGCGCTGCACCAGCGCGTGATCGGCCAGGACGAGGCGGTCAAGGCCGTGGCCGATGCGATCCGTCGTTCCCGCGCGGGGCTGTCCGACGCGAATCGGCCGAACGGCTCGTTCCTGTTCCTCGGTCCCACCGGGGTCGGCAAGACCGAGCTGTGCAAGTCGCTGGCCGGCTTCCTGTTCGACACCGAGGAGGCGATGATCCGGATCGACATGTCGGAGTTCATGGAGAAGCACTCGGTCGCACGCCTGATCGGCGCACCGCCCGGCTACGTCGGCTACGAGGAGGGCGGCTACCTGACCGAGGCGGTTCGCCGCCGGCCGTATTCAGTGATCCTGCTCGACGAGGTCGAAAAGGCCCATCCCGATGTATTCAACATTCTGCTGCAGGTGCTCGATGATGGCCGCCTGACCGACGGTCATGGCCGCACGGTAGACTTTCGCAACACCGTGATCGTGATGACATCGAACCTGGGCTCGGACCGGATCCAGCGCATGGCCGGCGAGGACTACGAGGCGATGAAGGCCGCAGTGATGGAGGTCGTCGGTGAGCATTTCCGGCCCGAGTTCATCAACCGGGTCGACGAGATCGTCGTGTTCCACCCGCTCGAACCGTCCCAGATTCGAGCCATCGCCGCAATCCAGGTCGGATATCTGAAACTGCGCCTGGCCGATCGCGACATCGGGTTCGAGATCAGTGACGCGGCGCTGGACCTGCTCGGAGAGGCCGGTTTCGATCCGATGTACGGTGCCAGGCCGCTGAAGCGCGCGATCCAGGCTCGACTGGAAAATCCATTGGCACAGAGGATTCTTGGCGGCGAATATGGTCCGGGCGATACGGTGCGGGTCGATGCCGCTGACGGTCAACTTACCTTCGGCAGCTGAGTACCCAACCGACGTCCAGCGTGTATGTGGGCGGCACTGCAACCCGCGCCGTTGCCGCGATTTGACTGCAGCTGTAGACTGCAGCGACTGCTCCATTTTCGCGAGGCCTCGTGTCCGCTTCAGCCGCATTTCCGATCCGCTATGTCGAACCGGTATTTCGCCCGCCCAGCGAGGCTGACTCGCTGATCCTGCCGGTGACCGATGGCTGCTCGTGGAACAAGTGCAGTTTCTGCGAGATGTACACCGCCCCGCAGAAGAAATTCAGGGCCCGATCCGAGGACGAAGTTCTGGAGATGATCCGGCGCTGCGGCGAGACCTTCGGCGACGGTGTTCGACGCGTTTTTCTGGCCGACGGTGATGCGCTGGTGCTGCCAACCCGTCGCCTGCTGCGGATTCTCGAAGCCATTGCCGAGCAATTGCCCTCGGTCGAGCGCGTGTCCAGCTATTGCCTGGCGCGGAACCTGAAACGCAAGTCGATCGAGGAGTTGCGCGAAATCCGTTCGGCCGGGTTGCAGCTCGCCTATCTCGGCGCCGAGTCCGGCGACGATCTGGTGCTGCACAAGGTCAACAAGGGCGAGAGCTACGCCTCCACGCTGGACGCGCTGGACAAGCTGGGGCAGGCCGGTGTGACGCGCTCGGTGATGATCCTCAACGGACTCGGTGGGCGTCGGTACAGCGAGCAGCATGCCGCGAACTCGGCGCAGCTGGCCAATGCCACCCAGCCGGAATACCTGGCGACACTGGTGGTGAGTTTCCCGAACGGCGAGGAGCGTTTTCTCGAAAGTTTTCAGGACTACGAGCCCCTCGATCAGATCGGACTGTTCCGCGAGATGCGCCGCTTCATCGCGCTGCTGGAACTGAAGGACACGGTGTTCCGATCCGATCATGCTTCGAACTGGCTGGTGCTCAAGGGGCGGCTCAACACCGACAAGGATCGTTTGCTGACCCAACTCGATCGGGCGATCGAGGATCCCGATTCGGCCCCGCTCAGACCGGACTGGCTGCGCGGACTCTGATGAGCGCATTTATCCGTCGTAATCTGTTCATCGTGCTCGGCATTTCCTTACCGCTGGCGCTGGTCGCGCTGATCGTCGGGATCCAGTCTGCCGCTCGATCGAAGGTTGATCCGCCGCTGACTCCAGTGTTGTACGTGCGGCAATCGTCCTGGTTCGATCAGCACCAGTTCGAATTCCGGATTGACGGCCGCCGGCTTCGTGTCTCGTTCCGTCGCTCGGAGACAGAGCCGCAACCGCGCCTGGGGCAGCCGCGGCAAATCGAGATTGGCCTGTACGACCCCCGATCCGCGACACTGGAAAGCTTCGTGCTGCAGGCGCCTGCAATCGAGGCAATCGAGGCAATAGAACAAGTTGGCGTTTCCAGGCCGATCGAATTGCCCGCACGACTGGCCGATCTCCAATTCGACGATGGTCTGCTGTCACCGGACGGTTTTCGCTTCGAGGCATTTCGACCCTCACGCAGCGGGGTGCTGGGTGAACTGTTCGGCTATGGCTCGGCCAACACGCGTTTTCGCCTGACCCGGGACGGCGTCGGGTTCCCGTTGCCGGGCGACGGCGGGTACGCTGATGGCGACGCGTTCATCGGCTGGGTCGTTGACGAGGAGCAAGCGCGATGAGCGCCAGCGATCAGGATTCTGGCCAGGATCACGTTCAATCCCGTGCTCAGGATCGTGCTCAGCAGCGTTCCCGGGATCGGCAGCTTGCGCTGCTTACGATTGCCGGGCTGGCGCAGCGACATGGGCTGAGCCCCGCTGAAATCGGTGCAGCCCTGGGCCACGGGCGCAACTCGAAAAGTTGGATCCGCAGCCTGTTGGCGATCGTCGGCGGCCTGCTGATACTGGCCGGCGTGGCGGCGGCAATGCAGTTGCTTTGGGATGAGCTGTTGCCTGCGGCACGGGTGGCGATGGTGTTCGGCACGGGTATGGCTGCGCTGGTATTGGCTCTGGTTGCCGTACGCGAGCATCGCTTCAAGCCGGCCGTGACCCCGTTGGTGCTGGTCGCAGCACTGTTCCAGACCGCCGGCCTGTTCGTGCTTTTCGACGAGTACCCGACCGGGTTCGAGGATGCGAGTGACGCGATGCTGATCTTTTCCGTGATGGCGATCCAGTTCGGCAGCCTGTTCGCTGTGCTGAAGCGCACCGAGCTGCTGTTCCTGCAGATCGCTTTCGCGTATTTCGCGCTGGCCGCGCTGCTCGATCGACTCGGCGTCGATGCTGAACTGATCGGAGTGGTGATCGGCGCGTCCGGTCTGCTGGTGACCTGGGGTCTGGAGAACACGCCATGGCGCGGCTTTGGTCCGTCGGCCTGGTTCGTGTTCGCAAGCTGCCTGGCGATCGGGTTGTTCGAGCTGGTCGACGGAGCGTTCCCACTGGATCTGCTACTGATCGTACTGGCCGCGCTGCTGATCCAGCTCAGCGTGGTGGTGCACAGCCGTGCGCTGCTGGCCCAGGGCGTGATCAGCATGCTGGCCTATCTCGGGTATTACACGCGTGAGTATTTCGCCGACGTACTGGGCTGGCCGGTTGCGCTGATCCTGTTCGGTCTGGTGCTGCTTGCGCTCTCGGGTTACGCCTTCAAGCTGGGGCAGGGCATGAGCAATCCATCGTCGAACTGATCATTGCCCGACTTCGAGGGTTCGTTCCGTTTCGATCAATCGATGCCGTACTTGTCCAGCTTGTAGCGGAACGAACGGAAGGTGATGCCGAGACGACGCGCGGCCTCGGTCTTGTTGTACTTCGCTTCCTTGAGAGCGGTTTCCAGGATGCGGCGCTCGATACTTTCCATGTAGTCGTCGAGGTTCTTGTCGCCTGGATCTGTCGCAACGTTGTTGTTCGTATCGAGTGCCGATGCATCCAGCTGCAGATCCTCGGCGCGAATGGTGTCACCATCGCACAGCGTTACGGCGCGCTGCAGGATATTGAACAGCTCGCGCACGTTGCCTGAATAGGGATGGTCGAGCAGCGCCCGCTTGGCACCGTCATCGAGCTTGCGCGGTGACTCGCCCCATTGCTCGGCGATCACGACCAGAAAATGGTTGACCAGCAGCGGGATATCGCTCTTGCGTTGTGCCAGCGAAGGCAGTCCCAGCTCGATCACGTTGAGCCGGAAGTACAGATCGCTGCGGAAGGTATCGGTTTCCACCATCGGCTTGAGCGGCTTGTGCGAGGCTGACAGGATGCGCACGTCGACCGGCACTTCCTGCTTGGCGCCGATCGCCCGGACCCGCTTTTCCTGGATGACCCGAAGCAGCTTGACCTGCATGTTCAGCGGCAGGTCGGCGACTTCATCCAGGAACAGCGTGCCACCGTTGGCGGTCTGGAACAGGCCTTCCTTGTCGGCATCGGCACCGGTGAAGCTACCCTTCTTGTGGCCGAAGAACTCGCTTTCCATGAGCTCCGACGGAATCGCGCCGCAGTTGACTGCGACGAAGGGTTTTTCCGAACGCGGCGACAGATCATGAATCAGCAGCGCGGCCAGCTCCTTGCCGGTGCCGGAGTCACCGCTGATCATGACGGGTGCCTGGCTGCGGGCCAGCTTGACGATGGTCTGCCGAACTCGCTGGATCGCCTCCGAGCGGCCAATCATCCGATCGAGGATGGCGCTCTGGCGCTCGCTTTCGCCATCGGGCCGGGGCGCTGCCTGAGACTTCCGTTCGCTTGCCGCCGCCTCTGGCGCAGAGTCTTCCTCGGCTGCTGTTTCCGCGGGTATATCACCGCGCTTTTCGGCATCGTCGGCGCGCAGCTTCAACGCGGTCCGTACCAGATTGCGCAGGGCTTCGAGGTCGACCGGCTTGGACACGAAATCGAAGGCACCGTATTTCAGCGCGGTCACCGCATCCTCGACCTTACCGTAGGCGGTGATCATCGCGATCGGCATCTCCGGGTAGTCGCGGCCGACCTGCTTGATCAGGCTGAGTCCATTGCCGTCAGGAAGACGCATGTCGGTCAGGCAGAAATCGAAGCTCGCGGCGGCCAACTTGCGACGTGCGTCGGCAAGATCCTCCGCGGTTTCAACCTCGATGCCCATCCGTGACAGGGTCATGTCGAGCAGTTCGCGCAGGTCCGGTTCGTCGTCGACGACCAGGGCTCTCGGATCGGTCATGGGCACTCTCTCGTTGGTCTGGCCGGGCGCAAACTCAGAAGTTCGCAAATCTGGCGGTCTGGGTGGCCGTATCCTCCTGACCACTGCGCCGTAGCAGAATCCGGAAACATGCTCCAGCATTGGGCACTTGCACATATTCTAACGGTGCCTGATTGGCATCGCACAGCTGGCGTGCCAGAAACAGGCCGAGCCCGGAACCCTGCTTGTGAGTGGAAAAGAATGGCTCGAAGATCTGACTGCGTTTCTCGAGCGGGATTCCCGGTCCGTCATCAATGATGTCGAGCGCCATCTCGCGGTGACCGCGGATCGGACTCAATCGCAGCGTGATGGTGGGTTGATGAGTATCGCTGGCCGCATGCCTCAAGGCATTGTCCATCAGATTGGTCACAGCCTGCTCGAGCTGGGTCGGGTCGATCAGGACCTCGATTACGGACTTCGGTGCCTCGACCCGCAACCTCGAGTCCGGTATGCCATGCTGTTCGCGGAAGTCGGAGGCCAGCCGGCGCAGCCACTCGGTGATGTTGACCTGCTCGATCTGGGCGCGCTCCCGACGCGATAACTTGAGCACGTTCTCGACGATATCGTTCATGCGTGCGGTGTGGTTGCGAATGATCTCGACCAGCCTGTGGTCCTGCTTGGGCAGATCTTGCGATTCGCCCAGCAATTGTGCGGCATGGCTGAGCGCGCCCAGCGGATTCCGGATTTCATGCGCGATCGAGGCCGACAGGCGCGCCAGCGATGCCTGCGCCAGGTCGCGTGCGCGACGGCTGACCACCGAGGTGTCTTCGAGGAAGATCAGGGTGGCTTCACCGAGGACGCCGGGCAAGCGCACGAACTGGGGCACAACGGCGGCCTGGGTGGCCTTGAGCAGCAATCCCTCTTCCTCGGACTGGCCGGTCCGGCGCCATAGTTCGAGCCGTTCGACCAGCGTTGGTGCGATCACGTTCAGGCGGCGCTCGCTGACCGGCGGATTGCCAAGCAGGTACCAGGCCGATTCATTCATCTGCCGCACCTTGAGCTCGGCATCGACCACCATCACGCCAGAGCGCATCCTCCGGATGATCAGGTCATTGACCTGTTCCAGCCCAACCAGGTCGTTGCGCCTGCGCTCGGCCAGTAACTGGTACTCGCGCCCCCAGCGCCCGAGCAGTGAGGTGCCGAGTGCCGTGACGAAGGTCGCGATGCCGTAGATCCCGGCCTGCAGCGCCTGAGCGCCGCCGCCGCGACTGGCCAGCCACGCTTCGAAGATGATTCCAATCGAAATCAGCGCGGCGAAGAACAGTGCAGTTTCCAGTCGCAGCAGCAATCCCGCGATGCCTACGGTGAAGATCAGCAGAATCACCAGGCCGCTGCTCAGGCCACCGAAACAGTGCAGCACCAGCAGCAGGATGACAATATCGGTCATCAGCGAAAATCGCGCCAGGTCGGCCGGCGGCGTGGTAGAGCGCCACTGATACCAGGCGAAGGCCATCGACGCCATCGCATAGGTCATGGAAGCAGCCTGGGCCAGGAAGATCCGGTACTCGGGCTGGAGCTCGCGGCTGAGTGGGCCAAAGGAGACAAAGGCAATCACGCAGGCCAGTCCGATTCGAAACACCGTCATGTAGCTCAGCGAGCGGTGAATCAGATCCGGGTCCGCCTCGAATTTCTGGAACAGCTGACTCACGTCCGGTTCTCCCGTGATGATTGACTTGGCACCAGAAATCAGCGTGGTCGCTGGTGCAAACCTGCTGCGGCACAGTCTCACAGACGGCCTGACTCGCGGTTCCGGCGGTTCCCGCGGCCCCGGCCGGGCATCGATTCGGCAGTCTGGAGGCATGAGGCATCATGAGTCGATGTCGCACCCCGCACGCCCCGACTATAGCGCAGGCGTTCGGTTACGGGAAGCAGGGCCGTCGTCAGTCCGCTACGCGGCGATTTGCAATTGCTTCGCCCGCGGGCCGGCGCATTTGTTATATTTCGCCGGTTGATCCAGACCGCCGCAGGATTCCGATCCTGGACCGGCGGTGTTTTGTTTTCGTTTCCGATTCAGGAACCAGGCAGGGAATCAGGTATGAATTTTCACGAGTATCAGGCCAAGGTCCTGTTCGACCAGTACGGCATTCCGGTGCCGCGTGGCGAACTTGCGACCAGTGCCGACGAAGCACTAGCCGCAGCCGAGAAGGTTGGCGGCAAACAATGGGTGGTCAAGGCGCAGGTCCATGCCGGCGGTCGCGGCAAGGCCGGCGGTGTCAAGCTGGCCAACAGTCTTGATGAAGTGCGCGAGCTGGCCGATAAGATGCTGGGCATGAAGATCGAGACCTACCAGACCGGCGGCCGTGCACTCCCGGTCGATTCGGTGCTGATTGCCGAAGCCACCGAAATCAGGCACGAACTGTATCTTTCGGCCCTGGTCGATCGAGGCCAGCGCTCGGTGGTGTTCATGGGCTCGGCCGCCGGTGGGGTCGACATCGAGCAGGTCGCCGAGGAAAGTCCGGACAAGATCATCTCCGTGGCGGTCGACAACGCCGCCGGATTCATGCCGTACCAGGCGCGCCAGATCGGCTTCGGCATGGGCCTGAATGCCAAGCAGGTCCGCCAGCTGACCCGAATCATGGAGAGTCTCTACCGCCTGTTCATCGACAAGGACCTGGCAATCGTCGAGGTCAATCCGCTGATCATCGACGGCGAAGGTAACCTGGTCGCGCTCGATGCCAAGATCAATGCCGATGGCAGCGCATTGTTCCGCCATCCGGAACTCGAAGCGATGCGTGATGAAGCGCAGGAAGATCCGACCGAGCTTGCTGCCAGCAAGCACGATCTCAACTACGTCACACTGGACGGAAATATCGCCTGCATGGTCAACGGCGCCGGTCTGGCCATGGCGACCATGGACGTGATCAAGCTTGCCGGTGGTGAGCCTGCCAACTTCCTCGACGTCGGTGGCGGCGCAACCAAGGAGCGCGTCACAGAGGCTTTTAAACTGATCCTGTCCTCGGACAAGGTCAAGGCGATTCTGGTCAATATCTTCGGCGGTATCGTGCGCTGTGACCTGATCGCCGAAGGCATCATCAGCGCGGTTCGCGAAGTCGGTGTCGAAGTGCCAGTCGTGGTCCGCCTCGAAGGCACCAACGTCGACAAGGGCAAGAAGCTGCTGGCAGAAAGCGGCATGCAGATCATCACTGCCGACGACCTCAACGACGGCGCGAAGAAAGCCGTCGAAGCAGCGGCCTGAAGGAAAAAACTATGAGCGTACTCGTCAACAAGAAAACCCGCGTGATCTGCCAGGGCTTCACCGGCTCGCAGGGCACTTTCCACTCCGAGCAGGCGATCGAATACGGAACCCGCCTGGTCGGCGGTGTGACGCCAGGCAAGGGCGGCAGCGAGCACCTCGGCCTGCCGGTGTTCAATACGGTGACCGAGGCGGTCGACGAAACCGGTGCCGATGCGTCGATGATCTTTGTCCCGCCGCCGTTCGCGGCCGACGCGATCCTGGAGGCGGCCGATGCCGGCATTCGGATTATCGTCACGATCACCGAGGGCATTCCGGTGCTGGACATGATGCGTGTCAAGGCCGCCCTGAAAGACTACGACGACGTCATCCTGATTGGCCCGAACTGCCCGGGCATCATCACCCCGGGTGAATGCAAGATCGGCATCATGCCGGGCAGCATTCACCGGCCGGGCAAGGTCGGGATTGTCTCGCGATCCGGCACGCTGACCTATGAAGCGGTGTTCCAGACCACCAATGCCGGCCTCGGCCAGACTACCTGCATCGGTATCGGCGGCGATCCGATCAACGGCATGAGTTTTATCGACTGTCTCGACCTGTTTCAGGAAGACCCTGAAACCGAAGGCATCATCATGGTCGGCGAGATCGGCGGCACCGCCGAGGAGCAGGCGGCTGAATTCATCGCTGATTCCGTCACCAAGCCTGTCGTGGCCTACATCGCCGGAGTCACCGCGCCACCCGGCAAGCGCATGGGCCATGCCGGTGCAATCATCGCCGGCGGCAAGGGCACGGCTGAGGCCAAATATGCCGCGCTCAAGGAAGCTGGCGTTCGGACCGTGCGTTCGCCGGTAGAACTTGGTTCGGCGATTGCCGAACTAATGCCGAACCGCTGAAGCAGAAGACAGCGACGGGCCCGGGGCGAGTCACTCGGGCCGGTTTCCAGAACGATCTGGAACATCGGTCGTTCGAGTCAAGTCGGTCAGGATCGAAGCCGATCTGCCTCGGCCTCCACGCCGCGCCGTCATTCACCCATCGCGACCTGTGCTGCAGGATCGGGCGGGAACCGCGAGTCATCAAGGCTTGCCCCCGCCCGAGTCCGCCAGCGGAAGCCAAATCGACATGCTCAAGATCGCACTGGCGCAGGACGATTTCCTGGTCGGCCATATCACTGCTAATCGCGACCTCATTCTTGAGTTGACGCGACGCGCCCGCGATGAACTGCGGGCAGATCTGGTGGTGTTTCCCGAACTTGCGTTGAGCGGCTATCCGCCGGAAGATCTGGTGCTGCGGCCCGGCTTCATGCGGCGTACCGAGGAAGTATTCGCTGAAATCGTCGCGGCTGTCTGCGGCATCGACGTGGTGTTGGGCTGGCCGCGAATGGAGGAAAACCTCCGCTTCAATTCGGTCAGCTGGATCCGCGACGGTCGGGTGCTCGGGCACTACGACAAACGCGAGCTGCCAAACTACGCGGTGTTCGATGAGCAGCGCTACTTCGCCGCGGGCAAGGATCCATTGGTGATCGAGATCGGCGGGATCCGGATTGGCGTGATCGTGTGTGAAGACACCTGGGTGCCGGAGGCTTCAAGGCAGGCGAGCGAGGCAGGCGCCCAGCTGATCGTTTCAG
>Ga0210046_1003124_pt1 | contig 11239 bp, 12 predicted proteins | sample CryGeyCG2114_250_FD_185461 | JGI IMG/M metagenome (GOLD analysis project Ga0210046, IMG submission 185461) | Groundwater microbial communities from aquifer - Crystal Geyser CG18_big_fil_WC_8/21/14_2.50 (SPAdes) (version 2) | ecosystem: Environmental > Aquatic > Deep subsurface > Groundwater ... | reverse complement strand
AATCCACGTCACCTACTCTTGAAAACTTGTATCGATGTGCTACAATGGTTTCATATAACTCTTTATCGCTTATTGCCTTTTGTGCAATTCCTGCTTTACTTAGATGGTATATATCATAAAGGTGGCGACTTAATCTATCCACCCTCATTTTTTCTTGCGGACGATTAAACTCTTCGTGAAGTAGGAATAGCTTTTCTAAAAAGGTTCTTTCTGGATTTACGGTAGATACTTGAAACAATGATTCTGCAAAATCTTTATCAGCATAAACTTCATCCACCAACGAGCCAAATGTTTTAACAGAAAAAGGCTCTCTTAACGAACGGCAACTTATTTCTATCTGTACACGAGGCAAAACATATTCGGTTGGTTGGGAGATAATATTAGGATAGTAGATTTGAATAATCCTTGGGTCTTGGTCGCTGTCTATGGCTTCAATCACTTTAAATTTAAGATCTGTAAAACCTTTTTCCCGGAACTCTACTATCAATTCTAAAAAAAATGTTCCAGTGGTATAAGTACCAGCTTCTTTTCTTAGCTTTGTTATTTTTGCTCTTGAAAGTTCACCTTTGTAGCCATCAAAAAACGCTTTATCAATAGCCAAATCAATATCTTCTGAAAAGCGGTTTATCAATTTCCACGCTTTGCTCAAGGCTGTTCCACCTTTGAATAGCAAATGTTGGGCAATATCCATTTGAAAGATAATTTCCAAGGTTCGGCTTACCCACCAGTCTTTTTCTACGGCAAAAGGTGTCATTCCTTTTTGGGTAGCAATAGCATTGAAAATGGCTACTTTCTCTTTCCTATCTATTTTATAAAAATCAATTTTTGCCATCGTTCAATGCTTTTTTCAATATTTTTTGTATCCAAACCGGAGCTAAGGCGATATCATACATAAGGTCTTTTTTGTTTTCCTTTTTCAGCAATTCCAAAATCCTTTGCTCTTCAACTTTTGTAACCTTGCCGTTGCCTATTTCTTTTAATGCTTGAATAACCAAGCGGCTTATTTTACCTTTTGCCAACAGGTTCTTGGGGGTGGTTTTTTTGAATTTAATTGTCCGCTTGCCCACTTTAATTATCCTTGGTGAACCATCGGTGAGCAAAACGATGTTCATAGGTACTTGTGTACTAAGCCCTAAAGCGTTTAAAGCGAAGCTTCCCGTAGGAACTGTTCTAATTCTGTCTCGCTTGGCTATAGCTTCTGCCACTTCTTCGGCTGTTGGCAATAATGTACCTATCAACTTGCTTATTTTAGGACGCACATAAATGCCTTGTGCTACCCTTACAATTACCTTTTTATCTTGCAAACGCTCCAAAGCTTTTCGTATGGCATCTGATGAGCCATAACTCAAAAAATCGTCTGGCAAAACTAATGAACCCATTGGTTTACTTTTAATTGACTTTTCTATTTTCTTTTCAATACTTAGCATCTATTTATATTCTTTTATTTTGTCACAAATTTAGTAAAAATTTGTGACAAAACAATATTTGAATTGTAATATATTTAGCAAACTTTTGTTACAACATTCTGATACAAATCTTGTCGAAATTTGTGGAGTTATTTTTATTAAACAGAGTAACATGGATGCTCTTGTTAGGTATCTTAGCCCATAAATTAGATTCCGAGTAAGAACATCTCGGAATGACAAATTTTTAAGTTGAGAGCTTCAGAGAATTTTGTTGGAAATCATAGTCCATAAAAGTGGATTCCGTGAAAAATATAAAGGAATGACAAGAGCTTAAGTTGACAATAATACTCACAAAGTGATTTCTGCGTTTATGGCATTATTCATTCAATAATACTTCGACAAGGCTAAGTAACCACACTTCGACATTTCGACAAAGCTCAATGACCACTCCGCTCAGTAATCGTGATAAGAAGATACGTGTGAAGCTTACTAAGAAAGAGAGAATAACTGAGGAGACTGCTGGTAGGGATAAGATTCTTAGTGAAATTGGGATAAAGTTTAGTAAGGACTACTTCATGAAAAAATACAATCTCAGTGATGATGACTTTGAATTAGCCCCTATGAAATAAAAGAGCAAGGGCATTTCATGGGGTAAAAGTATTTTATGAAAAAGTATAACCTTGGGGATGGGGATTTTGAGATGGAAGATATGAAAGAGGAATAGATACAAAAGGTACGAATTGAAAACGAGAAAAAAGAAAATTGCATTTCGGAATAAATATATTTAGTTTAAATCTTAAGAAAGTATCTGCATAACTTCATTTAGCAATTGGGGGAAATGAATTTAACCCATACCCCATAATTTGATAAAGCTATATAGTGTTATGCGATAGAATAATAAGTTATGTTTTCTTTTGGAGGATGCTAAATGATTGGAATTTGTAAACTGTGTCTGGAAAAGAAAGCAATACAAAACTCACATATAATTCCAAACTCATACTTCAAAAAACTAAAACGAAATGGTCCAGCAATTCAGTTAGAAGCAACTGAAAATGTTCCAAATATTAAAAGTCAAGATAGCTGGAGCGAGAAATTACTTTGTAGAAAATGTGAACAGCATATAAATAAATATGAGAAATATGTTATTGAATTCACAAATTCTTCTGGATTTATAAACGCACCAAAGAATAATGGGAAACAAGTAACATTTAAATATTTGAATTATAATTTTTTCCGTTTGTTTCAACTGTCTATTATTTTTCGTGCTGCTGTTGCAACGGGACGAGAGTATTATCATATAAAATTATCTGAACATGCAATTGATGATATAAGGAAAATTCTCATAAACGAGGAGATCCCCAACGAATATATTTATGGGTGTCAAATGAAGTTGATTGTTGATTCAAGAACAAATACACCTCTTAATACAATGGTAGGAATCCCAATTAAACAACGGATTAAACTTAGAGAGGTATTTTACTTTATATTTGGAGGTCTTGCTTGGGAGTTTTACGTCCCAAGATTTGATAGAGCCACAGCAAAATCACATTATTTCATTAAGAGAGATGGGACAATGGTAATGCCAATTATTGACAGTTTTGATTATCAGAAATTAATGGAAGTATTACCAGTTTTCTTTTTAAAAGAAGAACTTGGGATTTCTAAGTTAAAAACATAACCAATGCACCAAGGCGACCGCAGTTACGCTAGGTTTTTTCGTATTTTGGGTGTGTGTGGAAAATTGTTTTAGTAAATAAGTAGTTTTAGAAAGTTAAATTTTTAATTAATAAATTTAGGCGTATGAGTTAAGCGAGCTCGTTGAACTGCGGACGCCATACACATCAGCCGTTAGGCAGTTTGAGAAATAACAATGAAAAACATCATAAAAATATTTATCGTTCTTATTATAGTGCTCAATACGAATGGATACGGGCAGATTAAAGATTCTGTAGGTAAATTTTCTAGAAAGTCTAGAGACATAGATACAATAAGAATCCACCCAATTGAACAAAACTATTTCGTACCCATTGAGCGCCCAAACAATTTTGCTCTAAAAATAGTATTTCAATATGATTACATCGATACATTCGAGGAAGTGTTTAGCAAAGACTTGGTGGCTGATGGTGATACAATAGTGCCTTTCTCTTTCTCAACACTCCAATTAGACACAATATATGCTAAAATGATAGGGATTGATTTCTTTAATATTAGAAGTATTCAGACATTTGGTGAATGGGAAAGGTCAAAATGTTTCACTAAATTCTCAATGGTAGTTCGCGCCGATAGTATTATGAAGAAAATAGGCATTGTACAATGTGATTCTACTAATAATAATATTGAGAACCTTAGGGGTTTACTGAAAACGATAATGACGATGATTCGTAACTCTGATGTTTACAAAAAATTGCCCCCACCAAGAGGTGGTCGACTGTAAATGTTTTGTGATGCCTAACCCCAAAGCGACCACAGTTACGCTATGGTTTTTCGTGTTTTGACAGTGGTTTATTATTTGTAGTTTTTGAAAGGTAGTTTAAGTTAGTAAGTTTTAAATTATTGATTGGTTGCAGCGTTGGCGTTTTAAAAGGTGTTAAATTGTGGACACCTTTAACAAAAGGGAATCTCAAATGCAAAAGACTAATAGAAATGATTTGTGTCCTTGTGGAAGTGGTAAAAAATATAAGAGGTGTTGCTTGCCACAACAATCAGTAGAACAACCTTTGTCGTTCATGGATGATGAGGGTATTCATTTTGTAGGGACAGGCGCTAAGCCGACTGAAGAAGAGTTGGAACTAATGACAAAAGAATATCAGAACCAGATACGGAATTCTCCTTTGTGGCATCAAATGGTTAAAGAATTTGGCAAAGAAAAAGCAGAGGAACTACTAAGAGAATTTAAGGCAGAAACCAAAAAATGATACAACCAACATTCCAAATCGACTGCCTTTATGCTAAATTGTTTTGTGATTTCAATTCAATTTAATAAATAAATATTTTCTAATCAAAGTACGATTCCTTAGAGTTTTCTCTATTGTTATTGGTGTGGCAAGTTTTGTGCTCGTAAATAAATTAGCTTTTGACATTTCATATAATAGAAATAATTATTGTATTTTAGAAATAGTTCTTCGTTAAATTTTATTTGGAGACTAATATGAATTATAATATTGAAAAGGTTGATGAGGTTGTTCTTGCGCTATTGTATTTGACTTCTTTTAGTGAAAGCGAACATAAACGAACATGGAAAGGACATGATTGGGATGTTCTAAATCGTTTACATGAAAAAGGATTTATAGGCGATCCAAAAAGCAAATCAAAATCAGTTGCATTTTCAGATGAAGGTTTTGAAAAATCGAGAAATCTTTTCAAAAAATATTTTGAACTATAATAGAGATAAATTAAATATTAAAAACGCAATATAACGTTATAAAAGATTCATGCCGAACGGAGCTGAGGTGTAATTGTTGTTTTGCTTTTCTGGGCGAGGCAGGGTAAATGGAGCAAATGTTTGTCTTTTCATAACTTTTTTCCGCAGAAAGAGCGTGACAGGACGGAATGGAGAGGTAACCCGAAGCCCATCTACGGAATTAAGTGGCAATTAGTAACGGAACGGAAAAGGGAATGTTCCCGTTTCATAAAATGAAGGAGCAATCACGGGACATGCTTTCTGCCCTTTGTAGTGAAGTGTTCAGTTGGCAAAGACTAACCAGAGGATGTCTCATGTTCGCCCCGTACAAAAAAAATAAAAAGCATTTACGGGGCAGGTATACGCCCAATTTGTTTTGCCCCAATTGACTTAGTGATTAAAAAATAAATTGTACTAAAAAGAAAAAGTAAAAAATGATGTTACATGGATTTGATTGATGACTCAATGGCACGTTATGTAATCTGGCTGCTAATGTATGATTCGCTGTGTTTTGTAATTAAGGATGTTAGTATTTCTTGATTAGAATTATTATTTTATAATAAAGTTATTATGAATTTTGTTAAGTAGAATAATATTTAACGTTTACGGAGTTTTTTTACTAAAACATATATATAGTAAGGAATTTAACGTATTACACAAATAATTTTACAACATATAGTCCCGCTATATACAATAGGTGTATTGGGACGTTAGCACCAATTTGGATAAATCAATACAAAAGACAAAAAAGGAATTATTATGAAACTTGAATCTAACGCAACTATACAAATTCAAAAACCTATTGAAGAAGTTTTTGAAGGGATTGTAAATCCAGAGAAAATGACCAAGTATTTTATTTCTGAAAGTAGCGGACGACTAGAAACAGGAAAAGAAGTGATTTGGAAATTTCCAGAATTTGAAGATAAGTTCCCCGTTAAAGAAATTAAAATTGAAAATAATAGTTCAATTTCCTTTGTTTGGGACCCGGAAACTATTGTGAAAATCACACTAGAAAAATTGCCAGATAATACTACCATAGTAAGGGTAAACGAAAATGGAAAGGAACTTAGTGAAGAGAATCTGAAATGGGCTTTAGAAAATTCGGGAGGATGGGCAAACTTTCTTGCTTGCATGAAAGCCTATTTAGAGTACGGAATACAACTACGAAAAGGCGCATTTGACTTTATGAGAAAGAAATAAACAATAAAATAGTATCAAAATGAAAGTGACAGCTGATAAAAACGAACAAGTTGCAAAAATGACCTTCGCATCGGTCTATCCACTTTATATGACTAAGGTAGAAAAGCAATGCTGTCAACTTAAGACTATTAATCATTTCAAATGTGGCTAAAGCCATTTTCTCTCTATTTGTTTTTATCCAGTCGCTTAAAAGCGACGGTAATTGCCGATTTTAGAAAAACAAAAATTACAATGGCTTTAGCCACATTTATTTTCTTAAGTTGACAGCATTGGTAGAAAAGAAAGGTAGAACAAAAGAAGAACTTCACCAAGTCATAGAATGGTTGACTGGATTAAACGAAGATAAATTACAAACACTCATTGAAGAGAAAGTAACTTTTAAAACATTTTTTCAAAAAGCAAAAATACATCCCAACGCACACTTGATTAAAGGAGTCATTTGTGGTTATCGAATTGAAGAAATAGAAGATGAATTTGAATTGTATAGACAATGTAGATACTTAGATAAGTTGGTTGATGAATTAGCGAAAGGTCGTAAAATGGAGAAAATTCTGCGAGAAGAAAAGAAATAAAACTGGTGCTAAAATGTATATAAAAAATTGCCGAAATAGTAATAAAATAAAGCATTGCAGTCCGCTTGAACTTTGTTGTAAATTGGAAAATTTGTTCTTCGAAATCGCCTACTATTCATATACTAACCGTTGGCAAAAAATTTAAAATCTAATATTATGATAGCAAAATTAGTCTCTACAATTAAATTTATTTCAGTTAACCTGATTTTCATTTTATTGTTTATTACACCAACGTTTATCCTTCCTGTTTCTAAGACCCTTTTAGAAAGGATAAACCCCAAAGAGATGGAATTATTTTTCCCATTGCTTTTTCTTTTTGTTTTATATATTTCGTATACATTTTGGTTATTGATAAAAAACACTAATCAAAACAAATTTATGGTTTTTGTAAAGTTAGCCACGGCAACATTTTTGTTGTTTCCACTTATGGGATTCATTGAATCGGTTTTTTGGTTAGATTCGCTTAATGTTGTTGATGATAAGGAATATGTTAAAATATTTTTAAGATCTTTTATCACCTTTATATTGTTTTCAGCCTACTTATCGCTATTATACAAAAAGAATAATACACTTGACCAGAGAGGAAATAACTTACTGAGTTTAAAGTTGCTTACACAAAAGCTTTTATTAATAGGCGTGATCTACATATTTATTTATAATTTATTTGGATATTTTGTGGCATGGCAATTTGAATCGACAAGAATTTACTACACCGGGACATCAGAATTAAAAGGTTTTTTTACAATGCTATTGCATAACTTTAGCGACCCAAAATTTGTAATAGTTCATATTTTAAGAGGAATACTATTTGGATTATCAGGGTATATACTTTATACCATGCTTAACTGTTCAAAGCTTAAGGTGACAATTATTATTGCACTCATTTTCGGCGGACTTGGATTTCAGATAATTTTGCCAAATCCAATATTCCCAGAAATGGTTAGAATATCTCATTTTCTTGAAACAACAACATCAATGATAGTTTTTGGAATGATTGTGGTGTATATTTTTGACTACGGAAAGAATAAAACATCCAAAAGTTAATAAAAAATCTTTTGCTAAGACGCAATAAAAAACATATGGCGGAAAGTACTAAATTTGAACACAAAAACATTTAATAAACGGCTTAGTAACCCGATAGGTTGGTACTTCGAAAAGCCCTACGTTTATTATTGACAACCATTACTAAAAAGATTTATTCCAAAGCGGGAGTGAGCCGAAGTATCGAATAGCCAGCAATTATGTATATCTGGCTGATGATATTATTCAATAATTAAACGCTTGCTACTATCTGGTTCATTAAAAGCATTGTGAGATTTTAAGTATTTGTAAAATTCATCATAGTTATCAAAGTTTAAGTGGGAACTAAATTGATGAGCTTTTGTTAGCATTTCAACATATTGTTTTGGATCTTTTTGGTTGGTTAATCTTTTAATTGTGAGTAGATAATCATCACGAAAGACTGTTGGGATGATAATTTTACATTGATTACTTTTGAGCAATTCTGCGTTCATCATTACTCTTGCAATTCTTCCATTGCCATCATCAAAGGGATGAACTTCACTTACTAAAAACATTATATAAGCTGCGCGAGCAAATGAATTTTCGAGAGCATTGTAATATTCGAATCCTCGTATAAGAGTTCCGCGAACAAGTTTGTAATCAACAAAGTGAGTATTCCCTGCTCTATTGTTTCTTTCTTTGAATTGACCAGGGTTTTTATTTGTACGAGCAAATAGTAAAGTCTTATGCCATGATTGAAGTATGTTAAGAAAAGTATCTGCATCAGAAAAAGGTTTTTCCATTTCTGTTTTATTTGAGACAATTTGATATGTACCAAGAACATCGTGGGAATCCTCACTGCGAGCTGGTAGAGGGATACCAGAGTCAATAATTTCTTTAGCTTCTTCAACTTCAAAAACGGTTCCTTCAATAAAATTAGAGAAATAAGCTTCAAAGAATGCAAAATTTCTAAATGCATTTAGAGATGAATTAATTTCCGGAATACTTTTGAACACTTTGTTGTGAAGAAAAGTAAACAGAGATTCAAAAAGTTCTATTCTGTTTTTATCATAAGGAATGCCAGCTGCACGTGATAGAGCCACATCAGATTTTAGTATTTTTGATGGCTTAGTTGTAAGCAAAGCACTAATAATTCTATTAATAGATGTAAACTCTTTATCCATTTCTAAAGTTTGAGATGCTTCTTTTGCTTTGTCGCGAATGCTATTTAATCCATCTTCGCCATTAGTAACAAGAATATCATCTAATTTTTCTTCAATTTGAGGAATACCAAGAGTTTTAGAATCAGGTCCAGTTTTTTTAGTTATCTGCATGTTTTCAAGAAATGCTCTTTCTTTGGATGAAGCATATAGTTCACCAAATATTTTGTTATCTCCTTTTATGGGAGCTTTACCTTCAAGAAAATTTATTGTTACACCAGGCAACTTTATTTTTTTAGTATAAGAATATGTAACAAATATTTGATTTGAGCTTGTTGGCTTAAATTCAAAAGCGGAACGATGGCTTAACACAGCACCAGGATACAGATTACCAAGAACTTCAAGAATATTGCGTTTGATAATGGTAGAAGGCTCCTCCTCCATGTTAGTTGTATAAATTCTTGGGGATATTTTTCTAATATGCTTTTCTTTAAGCATTTTAGATATTTTATAATTTTCTTTTCTATCTGTAGAACCAAATATTAATTCACTCATTGTAATAGTTTTCCAGTATAATTTATTTAGATAGTGCAATTTGTAATAATTTTCTAAGATAAGCAACGTTTACGTAATATTTTTCTATAATAAATGTGATTAAAGGGATTTGTAATTATTTTCTACTATAATAGGAATAACAAGGGCAATTTGTAATAATTTTCCACAATAAATTGATTTTATGGGATTTATTTCTAGAATAGAATTGTATAAAAAATGAGACGACAAGTGTGGGTGTGTAAATTTGGCTGATGATGTAGTGTGATGATGTGTTTTTGTATTTAATGATGTTAGTATTTCATGATTAGAATAATTATGTAGACATCTTGATGAAAGTAAAAAATTAAATATTTAAAAAGAGATAACTAAAATTATTTGTATTTTTACATTTATTAACAAATTAGAATATGATGGGAATATTTCAAAAATCTGTAATAAAGAATCATCTCAAAACTCTTGATAGTGGGCAAGTTGAAAAGGCATATCAAAAATTTAGAGAGAACTATAACTCAGCAAAAATTGAAGAGATTAAAAATCTAAAAGAAGAAGAATATCAAAGTGAATTTCTGCGTGAAATATTTGTTGATGTTTTGGGGTACACATTAAGACCAAGTGAAAATTATAATCTTGCTCTTGAGTTTAAGAATAAAGGTGATAGCAAAAAAGCAGATGGTGCAATATTAAAAGACGGCAAAGCAATTGCTGTTATTGAGTTAAAATCCACTAAAACAAAGGATTTAAAAAGTGTAACAGAGCAAGCCTTTGGTTATAAGCATAATCAACCCGATTGTAAATATGTTATTATTTCTAATTTTCAGAAATTGCAGTTTTATATAGATTATGCGAATGAGTATGAGGAATTTGATCTATTCAATCTGCAAAGAGATGAATTTGAATTGCTCTATTTATTGTTAAACGCCGAATCAATTTTTAGTGATTTACCATTAAAATTAAAGAACGAAACCAAATTCCATGAAGAAAATATTTCCAACAAACTTTACAAAGACTATTCAATATTTAGGGATAAACTTTTTGAGAATTTAATAAAAAACAATCCCGACCAAGATAAATTAACATTATTCAAAAAATCGCAAAAGCTTTTAGATCGTTTTTTATTTATCCTTTTTGCAGAAGACAGCCTACTTTTGCCAACAAACTCCATTACGAGAATAATTGAAACATTCAACAAATTAGAAGAGCTGGACGCATATAAGCCTATTTACGATATATTTAAACAATATTTTGGATATATGAATGATGGGAGAAAAGGAAAAACTTATGCTGATGACATACCAGCATACAACGGCGGGCTTTTTTATAACGATGAGTTGTTGGATAAGTTAATAATTGATGATGATGTTTTGATAAATGATTTATTAAAACTATCCACCTATGATTTTAACACAGAAGTTGATGTAAATATACTTGGTCATATTTTTGAGCATTCGTTAAGCGAAATTGAAGAAATAGCTGCTGAAATTGAGGGAACTGCAGCAGACAAAACAAAGAGCAAGCGAAAGAAGGATGGAATATTTTACACTCCCAAATACATTACTCAGTACATTGTTAAAAACACTATTGGAGCTCTTTGCAAAGAGAAGCGGAAAGAGTTTGAGATAGTAGAAATTGAGATAGTCGATAGTTATTATAAGAAAAAAAGTAATAGTTCTTCTTCAAGGGGATTAATCCCCTTGTCAGGGAAGGGGGAAGAACTTTTTAATAAGTTAAACGAATATAAAGAATGGCTGCTTACTTTAAAAATTGTTGATCCGGCTTGTGGAAGTGGTGCATTTTTGAATCAAGCACTTAACTTTTTAGGCACTACTGGGAAGTTTGTGGATAAAGGTTTAGCTTTCCAAGGAAAAAGAGTATTGCCGTTCTAAAATTCTCAAAGTTTCTAAACCCTCTACCAATAGTTTTAATCTCTTGAATTTTCCCATTTAT
>Ga0210046_1003121_pt1 | contig 11247 bp, 10 predicted proteins | sample CryGeyCG2114_250_FD_185461 | JGI IMG/M metagenome (GOLD analysis project Ga0210046, IMG submission 185461) | Groundwater microbial communities from aquifer - Crystal Geyser CG18_big_fil_WC_8/21/14_2.50 (SPAdes) (version 2) | ecosystem: Environmental > Aquatic > Deep subsurface > Groundwater ... | reverse complement strand
TTCAAACTGACTTGGCGGAATATAAATGCCATTTTCTATTAATCCCCAAAAGAATTTAGTAAACTGAGCAGTATTACACTCCTGAGCTTCTGTGAAATTAGTAATTTTCTTAGCTGAGAAAAATGGATTAATCATAGACCCAAAACGATTTACTGTTAATGCTATACTGTTTTCAGCGGCAGCATCTAATAAGGCTTTTTCAATAGTAGCTGCTTGCTGATTAAATTTATCGTACGGATTTTGTTCCTTTAATTCTGTTAGCGTAGCTATTCCCGCTGCCATGGCTACAGGATTTCCTGATAAGGTTCCTGCTTGGTACATATCACCTAAAGGAGATACCATGTTCATAATTTCATTTCTTGCTCCATAAGCCCCCACAGGAAAACCTCCTCCAACTACTTTACCCAAGCAAGTAATATCGGCTTCAATGCCTAATAACTCCTGAGCCCCTCCAAATTTAGAACGAAAACCCGTCATTACTTCATCTACTACCAAAAGCACACCTGCTGCTTTAGTAATTTGTCTTAGTTGTTTAATAAAATCATCAGAAGGCAGCACTACTCCCATGTTTCCGGCAATTGGTTCAATAAATACCGCTGCTATGTCTTTACATTCGGAAAGATGTTTTTTTACTGAATCAATATTGTTGTACTCAGCTATTAAGGTATTTTTAACTGCATCAGCGGGTACGCCCTTACTTCCTGGAATACTTAATGTTGCTAATCCAGAGCCTGCTGCCACCAACAAAGCATCTGAATGTCCGTGGTAACAACCTGCAAATTTTATGATGTGATTTTTTCCTGTATAAGCTCTTGCCAAACGAATAGCACTCATAATTGCTTCCGTTCCAGAATTTACAAATCGCACCTTATCCATTCCCGGAAAAGCGTTGCAAACCATTTCTGCTAAAATAATTTCATTTTCGGTACTTGCACCAAAGGTAAAACCTGTACAAACTTGTTTCTGTACTGCTTCTATGACTTTATTATTGCCATGACCTAAAATCATTGGTCCGTAAGAAAGTACCAAATCGATGTATTCATTTCCATCAACATCGTAAATTTTTGAGCCATGAGCTCGTGCCATAAATAAAGGATTTCCTCCTACAGATTTGAATGCTCTAACTGGTGAATTTACTGCTCCAACTAGGTGTTGTTGTCCTTTAATATATAGTTCTTGTGATTTTGTATTGTTCATTTCTTTTTTTTGTTGACAAGGGGTCATGACCCCTAGTTAATTTTGCTGCAAAAGTAGGTTTTATGAACGGATTGTAGCTTTGGGAATGCTAATATTTGTGAATTTTATTATGCTCTTTTTATCAAGAAAAAATTGAACAAGATTACCCAGTTACAACTACTTTTAGCACACTTACTAAGGAAGTATTTTTAATTGCATGAACAAGATACATTCCTTTAGGCAGTTGAATATTTGTTTCTTGTTCATTATTGCCAACTGCTTTTGAAAAAATGAGTTTACCATCTATGCTGTAAACATCTAAATGACTCACTCCTCCATGTTTAACAGTAATATTTCCATCATTACTCGGATTAGGATATATTTGAATTAACTTATCAACGTCATTTTCATTTACTGAAGCTATTATAGTTGCCCAATCATCGCCCTCTTGTACTCCGTTTATTGTTGAGCCTGTTACTGTGAAATATGTGCTTGTCCAGCTTTCACTTGCATATGCACTTAACCCATAATAGGTATTGTACTCTAATTGATACCCAGCATCTGTAGTAATTCCTACTGAACAGTTTGAAGTATCTAATGAAAAACCAACATAATAATAGAACCTATTTATGACTGTATCATTAGTAATATATGCTCCATAAGTTTCAAATAATTCACCTCCCATTAATCCAAAAAAATATTCAGGTGAAATTTTTGTCCCCATTGTATATACAGAACTCGTGGTATTTAAGCCAGTAAAATTACTTCTTAAATACTTCGTTGTATAGTTGTAGGTATTCCCACCTCCAGTTGTAACCCTACTGAAATTATAAATGACAGAATCTGGCGTAATAAGAGAATAGGTAACAGAATCTTTATGGTATTTTGTATAACCCATATGTGTTGGTCCTGCAAAGGGCGAATATTCTTCCCATATTATAACATCTCCAACAGACAAATGAAAATAAGCTGAAAAATCAGGATAACTAAATCCAGTCTTAACATTGGCAGAATCTAAACCCACTAAGTTAAATGCTTGTTGATTGTAATCTCTAAATGCTATAAATTGTTTAAAACCATAATTCTTTGATAAAATAATTGTTAGGTTATCATATACAGATGTTACTGGTGTTGTGTTTTGATATGCTTTTACAGAAAAATATTTTAAAGAATCATTGATATTTAATAACACATTTCCAACACCAACACTATCGCATGTAAATTGGATTGTATTGTAATTAGAAGAATTGTTTATCGGACTTGTCCATACATCATTAGGTTTACTTTGAGGTAAAAATAATACGGATGTATTTTCATAGAAAAAATAAGTTGAATCATTGAGTAAAAGTACAGAGTCAGGTCTTATATATTGTTTTGAATAAATATAATTATAAGAACCGAAATTTTGATTTACAACATCATAACACCCATTAAAATCAGGATTGGTATAATTAGAATGCATTACTTTAAAGTTCCCATAATCAACTATGGTATCAAAATGAAATTGTTGAATGGTGGTATCTACAGGGGAAAATTGATTATCTTTAATTTTAAAGTAAGGTTTTTGATTCGTATAAAAGGAATTCCACTGAGCGTAAGCACTAAAACAATAAAAAAAGATAATTACTAAGAATATTTTTTTCATTTTTTAAGTATAAAACCATATCAAAGATACAAATTAAGTTTTAATTTTAATCATTTTATATTCTTAGAAAGGTTCTAAAAATAGGTTTTTTTCTATTTACACACCCCTGCCCCTCTCAAAGAGGGGAAATAAAATGTTAATTTTTAGAACCCTTCTTCAATTGTTTCGCTGCTTCTTTTGCAAAATAAGTAATAATAATGTCTGCTCCTGCTCTTTTAATAGAAAGCAATGTTTCCATCATCACTTTTTGTTCGTCAATCCAACCATTTTTACCTGCGGCTTTAATCATTGCATATTCTCCACTCACATTATAAGCGGCAATAGGTAAATCAAAATTATTTTTTAAGTCTCTGATAATATCTAAATAAGACAACGCTGGTTTTACCATTAAAATATCTGCCCCTTCATCTACATCAGCTTGAGCTTCTTTAATTGCTTCATTTCTGTTGGCAGCATCCATTTGGTAGGTTCTTCTATCTCCAAAACTAGGAGTTGAATCTGCGGCATCTCTAAACGGACCGTAATAAGCCGAGGCATATTTTACAGAATAACCCATAATTGGAATGTGTTGAAATCCGTTTTTATCCAATTCATCTCTAATTTCACGCACCACAAAATCCATCATACCAGAAGGGGCAACCATGTCAACTCCAGCTTTTGCTTGAGCTAATACTTGTTTACGAGTATTTATTAAAGTTAAATCGTTATCAACATCCTGACCACATAAAACCCCACAATGTCCGTGGTTGGTGTATTCGCAAAAGCAAACATCAGCTATTACTTGTAATTGAGGATATTCTTTTTTAATATAACGAATGGCTTGTTGAATAATACCTTCATCATTCCAACTTTCCGAACCTTCAGCATCTTTAAGTAAAGGAATACCAAAAAGAAGAACAGATTTAATTCCTAAATCAACCACTTCTTTTAATTCATCGTTGATTTGGTCGAGTGAATAACGGAAAATTCCGGGCATGGAAACAATTTCTTTTTTGATGTTGGTTCCTTCTTCAATAAAAAGAGGGTAAATAAAGTCGGAAACGTGTAAATGTGTTTCTCTGACTTTTGCTCTGATTTCTTCCGTTTTTCGGTTGTTTCTAAGACCTAATTCCATGTAATATTTTTTCTACAAATGTAAGCTCAAAAGTTGAAAAAGTGAAAAGTAGAAAGCAGAAAGTTCATAAAGGTTCTTAACTTTGAAAGATGATAACCAAAAAAAATATTATTCTGTTTGATGGTGAATGTGATTTTTGTAATTTTTGGGTAAAATTTATCATAAGAAGAGATAAAAAAGATGTTTTTAGGTTTGCTTCTTTGCAATCGGAAGTTGGGAAGCAATTCTTAACGAAATTCAACATTTGCAAAAACATAGACACCGTAGTTTTCATACAAAAGGACATTGTTTTTGTTAAATCAACAGCTGCTTTAACCATATTAAAAACACTCGGAGGATTTTGGACTTGGTTTTATATTTTAGTGATTATACCTCACTTTATTCGAGATTTTTTTTATGATTTGATAGCAAAATATCGATACATATTTTTTTCAAAAAATATGTGTCAACTGAATAGTCAAAACAACATAAAACACAAATTTTTATCCTAACTTTGCATCAATGTATGCAATTGTTGACATCGAAGCCTCTGGAGGTAACCACATTAATGCCCGAATAATAGAAATTGCTGTTTATATTTATGATGGCAAACAAATTGTGCAAGAATTCAATTCTTTAATAAATCCAAGAGTAAAAATTGATTGGTATGTAACCAAACTAACTGGTATTACAAATGCCATGGTTGAAAATGCTCCAACTTTCAATGAAATTGCTCATTCGATTCACTCGCTCGTTTGTGATAAAATTTTTGTAGCTCATGATGTGAATTTTGATTATAAAATCCTGAATACTGAACTTAAAAGAACTGGCCTAATTCTTAAACAAGAGAAATTATGTACCATAGAATTAAGTCGAGAAATTTTTCCAAACAAACCCTCTTATAGTTTGGGTAAATTGTGTGAAGAGTTAGGGATTGTTATTCCAATTGAAGATAGACACAGAGCAGCTGGTGATGCTTTAGCAACTACAAAATTATTAGAAATGTTGCTCCAACAAAAAAGTGCTCATAGTTTATAAAGCCGAAAGTTTTTATAAATTACCAATAATTCAACATTTAAAACTCAACATTTTTTAGTTAAGGTCTTTATAAATATTACTTTTGCATAAATTAAACTTAAAAACCTGTTTATATGTCAAAAGTTCATAATTTCAGTGCAGGACCATGTATCTTGCCTCAAGAAGTGTTAAAGCAAGCCTCAGAAGCAGTAATTAATTTCAATAACTTAAACCTATCATTAATAGAAATTTCACACAGAAGTAAAGATTTTGTTGAAGTTATGGAAAAAGCTCAGGCTTTGGTCAAGGAATTATTAGGTGTTCCCGATGGTTATTCCATCATGTTTCTTCAAGGTGGTGCCAGCTTAGGATTTTTAAAAGTTCCCTACAATTTTATGAAAGAAAATGGCTCTGCTGCTTATGTAAATACAGGAGTTTGGGCAAGCAAAGCCTTAGAGGAAGCCCAAAAAATGGGAACTACGCATGAAATAGCCAGCTCAAAAGACAAAAACTTCAATTACATTCCTAAGAAATATCAAATTCCAAGTGATGCCGACTATTTACATATTACTACCAACAATACCATTTTTGGAACACAACTGAAAGACATTCCTTCCTGTTCTATTCCTTTAATTGCGGATATGTCGTCAGACATTTTTAGTAAAAAAATTGATGTAAGCCAATTTGATTTAATCTATGCAGGAGCTCAAAAAAATATGGGTCCAGCAGGAACAACACTTTACATAGTGAAAGACAGTGCCTTAGGAAAAACTGGAAGAAAAATTCCGACCATGTTAGATTTACAAGTTCACATCAAAAAAGAATCGATGTTTAACACTCCACCAGTGTTTCCAATTTATGTTTCTATGCTTACGTTACAATGGTTAAAAGACAATGGTGGTGTAGAATGGATAGAGAATATAAATAATCAAAAAGCAGCTTTAATCTACAACGAAATTGATGCTAATCCACTATTTGAAGGAACAGCTAACAAAGACGATAGAAGTAACATGAACGCTACTTTTGTATTAAAAGATGAAAGTTTAGCGGATGAATTCAACAACATGTGGAAAGCGGCTAACATTAATGGACTACCTGGACATAGAGATGTTGGTGGTTACAGAGCTTCTATGTACAATGCGTTGCCTTTAGAAAGTGTGCAAGTATTGGTAGATGTAATGAAAGAATTTGCGAGAAAATTTGGGTAATCATCACTACTTGATTCTAATAAAAAAGATTAGTAACTTCGTATGAACATAAACAACACCAAATATGAACTACAAAATATCCTTTCAGGAAAGAGCAGCTCTAGCCATGATGCAGTTATCCAAACAGTTGCCAGTTACCTTAGAAGAAGCAAAAAAACAAGTGCTTTGGTTGAAAAAAAATTCAAAAACAAAGAAGAGGAAAAAAAGAAATTAATCAGTTTTGCAGCTCTTAACAACTTGTTCTGTGAAGAAATTAATGAATCCCTTTATATTTCTAGCGGAGCTGAACAAAAAGTTTATATTAAAGACAATCATCACGTAATTAAGTTAAATGATGCTATTTATTACGAATCGTGGTTAGATTATTTTAATAATTTATTGCTAAATAATTACTTTTTTTCTGACACAAGCTACCAATTACTTGGTTTTTATTTGTCCGAAACAAATCTATATGCAGTTGTAAAACAAAACTTTATTAAATCTGACAAAGCAACAGACTTAAGTAAGGTTAAAGAATTTTTAATCTCCAATGGTTTTATAAACACTAGAAATCACGATTACTACCATCCTGAATTAGGTATTATATTAGAAGATTTACATGATGAAAACGTACTGACATGTAATAAAATGCTATATTTTGTAGATACCGTATTTTATATTAAACCAGAAGTCTTTTGGAATTAAACAACAAAAAATTGACTTCTAAAAATTAAAAAAGAAAGAATAATAAAGATATAATTAAATGAAAAAAAGTAGTACAGCTATAAAATTATTTGAGAATCAAAAAGTACGAACTGCATGGAATGACAGTGACGAAAAATGGTATTTTTCTGTAGTCGATGTAATACAAATACTTACTGAAAGTACTAATGCTGCTGCATATTGGAGGAAATTAAAGCAACGACTAAAACAAGAAGGAAATGAAACCGTGACAAATCTTCACGGTTTGAAAATGGTAGCAGCTGATGGCAAAATGCGTTTAACAGATGTTGCTAATACCGAGCAACTTTTTAGATTAATTCAAAGTATTCCTTCTCCAAAAGCAGAACCTTTTAAATTATGGATTGCTAAAGTTGCTCGTGAACGAATTGATGAAATTGAAGATCCTGAAATAGGAATAGAACGTCTAATGGAAACTTATCTTAAAAAAGGATATAGTAAAGAATGGATTAACCAACGTTTAAAGAGTATAGAAGTTAGAAAAGAACTTACAGATGAATGGGAAAATAGAGGTGTAAAAAAAGGTCAGGAATATGCTATTCTTACCGATGAAATTACTAAAGCTTGGAGTGGTTTTTCAGTAAAACAATACAAAAACTTTAAAAGTTTAAAAAAAGAAAATCTACGTGACAATATGAGTAACCTTGAGTTAGTCCTTAATATGTTGGCTGAAGCTACTACTGCCGAAATAAGTAAAGAGAAATAACCCAAAACATTTACTGAAAATAAAAAAATTGCCAATCAAGGAGGTACTATTGCAGGAAATACTCGCAGGGAAATTGAAGAAAAAACAGGTAAAAAAGTAGTCACAAAGTTAAATGCTAAAAACTATATAGACAGTAAAAACAAATTAAAATGAAAATATTAGCAAACGATGGAATTGCCCCTATAGGCAAACAACAACTAGAAGCAGCAGGATTTACTGTTGTAACAGAAACTGTTCCTCAAAACGATTTAATTCAAACTATAAATAAAGAAAATTATGTAGCTCTTTTGGTAAGAAGTGCTACAACTGTGAGAAAAGATATTATTGATGCTTGTCCAGGGTTAAAATTAATCGGACGTGGTGGTGTTGGAATGGACAATATTGATGTTGCTTATGCTAAAGAAAAAGGATTGCACGTAATCAACACTCCGGCTTCTTCCTCTCAATCGGTTGCTGAGTTGGTGATGGCTCATTTATTTGGTGCTGTACGTTTTGTTTACGATGCCAACCGACAAATGCCTTCAACTGGTGTTACTGAATTTAAAACCTTAAAGAAAAAATATGCGAAAGGGATAGAACTAAGAGGAAAAACGCTTGGAATTATTGGTTTCGGAAGAATTGGACAGGCAACGGCAAGTTATGCCTTAGGCTGTGGAATGAATGTTATTTATACCGATCCGTTTGCAGAAAAAGCTACTATTAATATAAAAGTTGGAAACCAACATGTTGCTGTTGAATTAACTTCTTCTACTAAAGATGAGGTGCTGACGAAAGCAGATTTTATCTCGTTACATGTTCCAAAATTAGACCAACCAGCCATTGGAAATGATGAGTTTGCTATAATGAAAGATGGTGTAATTATCGTTAATGCTGCTCGTGGTGGAGTGGTAGATGAGGCTGCATTAATTACCAATTTAAACTCAGGAAAAGTGGCTCATGCAGCGTTAGATGTTTTTGAAAACGAACCCACTCCAAGAGAAGATGTATTGAAACACCCAAAAATTTCATTGACTCCACATATTGGTGCTGCCACGTTGGAAGCTCAAGACAGAATTGGTGAAGAATTGGCTAGTCAGATAAAAGCGTTATTATTATAAAAAAACATTTATTTAGAACACAGATGACACTGATTTAACCGATAAGCACAGATTTTTTCTCATCCGTTAAAATCTGTAGCATCCGTGTAATCAGTGTTCTATTTTATAAGCTAATATGGCAAAAATAATTCCCTTCAAAGCAATACGTCCAACCAGAGATAAAGCCTACTTAGTATCGAGTATGCCTGCTAATATCTACAAAAAACATTTGCTCGAAGCAAAACTTGAAAGCAATCCTTACACTTTTTTGCATGTAATTAACCCAGAATTTAGAGCCGATAACAAAACCCAACCTAACTCTGTAGAACGCTTCGAAAAAGTAAAAGAAAAATTTGATGAATTTAGAACAAACGGAATTCTAATTCAGGATAAAAAAGAGCATTATTACCTTTATCGACAAATTACACCAACAAATACTTATGTTGGTGTAATTGCTGGTATTTCTGTTGATGATTATCTCAATGGAAACATTAAAATTCATGAACAAACTTTAACGCATCGTGAAGAAATTTTTAAACTTTATTTAAATGTCTGCCAGTTTAATGCAGAGCCTGTTTTACTTACATATCAAGATAACGCTACAGTTAACAACATCATAAACAAATATTTAAATCAACGCTCCGAATACGAATTTTGTACAACCCACAAAATCAAACAAGATTTATGGCTCATTGACAATCAGGATGATATTGCTGCTATTACAAAAGAATTTTCAACTATTAACTCCATTTACGTTGCTGATGGGCATCATCGTTCAACATCATCCGTGCTATACGCTAAAGGCAAACGAGTAGAAAATCCTTCCACATCCACTAATGAACCTTATAATTACTTTTTGGCCTTTTTTATTGCTGAAAGTGAATTAAATATTATGGAATACAACCGCACAGTGAGTGATTTGAATGGATTAACTACTTCTGAATTTCTAGAAAAAATTACAGCTTATTTTAGTGTAGAATTGCAACAAAAACGATTTACTCCTACCCAAAAACATCATTTTTCAATGTTTATAGATGGAAAATGGTATTTGTTAAAAGCTAAAAAAGATAGTTTTGATGAAACCAATGTTGTTAGTAGTTTAGATGCTCAAATTTTATCTACTAATTTACTGAAACCTGTCTTAGGAATTCATGATTTAAAAACAGATAATCGAGTTGGTTTTATTGAAGGTTACAAAGGATCTAAAGCACTCAAAAAAGCTGTTACTAAACACAACGCAAAAGTAGCTTTTGGTTTGTTTCCTGTTTCTATTGATGAACTTAAACATATTGCAGATAACAATGAAATTATGCCACCAAAAAGTACATACATTGAACCAAAAATGAGAAGTGGTTTGACGATTTATAGTTTAGCCCCTTAAAGCCCCTCTCTTTCACACTTGCTCGCTCCAAAGTCCACTGGACTTTGTCCCCCAAAAAGAGGAGGAGTTGCTGTCGCACAAAGCCAATTAGAACTGTCATTCTGAATAAAAATTTTCATTCCGAAGTATGAGGAATAGAAAAATGAAGTGATGAATCTTTTTACTCCTCAACAGAAAAACTAATACAGATTATACATTCAATATAGTCCAATTTCAGTTATCGCTTCATTAAACTATTTTTATGTTATATCGGTATTAACCATTGTAAAATTATATTTTAGTTTGGACTAAAATATAATTACAATTGGTATAACTTTGCTCCATGAACATTACAGAAAACTTACAACAAATAAAAGCTTCCATTCCTAAATACGTTACATTAGTAGCAGTTTCTAAAACAAAACCCAACACCGCTATTTTAGAGGCTTACCAAACTGGACAACGTGTTTTTGGAGAAAATAAAATACAAGAACTAACCGAAAAATACGAAAGCTTACCTAAAGATATTGAGTGGCACATGATTGGTCATTTGCAAAGCAACAAAGTAAAATATATTGCTCCTTTTGTTAGCCTCATTCATGGTGTGGATAGTTTTAAACTTTTAGAAGAAATCAATAAACGAGCTGCTCAAAACGAAAGAGTAATTAATTGTTTGTTGCAAATCCACATTGCCGAAGAAGATACCAAATTTGGCTTTGATGATAAAGAAGTGATGGAACTCATTAAAAGTGAAGCATTCCAACAATTAAAAAATATAAAAATTGTTGGTTTAATGGGTATGGCAACATTTACCGATAACGAACAGCAAATCCGAAAAGAATTTAGAAGTTTAAAAAACTTATTTGATAAATTTCAAATCTACTATCTCCAATTTCAAATTTTAAGTATGGGCATGAGCGGAGATTACCAAATCGCCATTGAAGAAGGAAGTACTATGATTCGTTTAGGAAGTAGTATATTTGGAGAAAGAAATTACCATTAATTATGAATCAATATTTAGCATTACTCAGAGGTATTAATGTTGGTGGTAACAACATCATCAAAATGGTGGACTTAAAAGCTTGTTTTGAAAAAATGGGCTTTACTGACGTAAAAACATACATCCAAAGCGGCAATGTAATTTTTACATCCGACACCAAAGACCTCAACCAACTAACCCAAACCATTGAAAAAACCTTATCCGAACAATTTTATTACAACTCTGTTGTAGTGGTGATAACACATC
>Ga0210046_1003102_pt1 | contig 11307 bp, 12 predicted proteins | sample CryGeyCG2114_250_FD_185461 | JGI IMG/M metagenome (GOLD analysis project Ga0210046, IMG submission 185461) | Groundwater microbial communities from aquifer - Crystal Geyser CG18_big_fil_WC_8/21/14_2.50 (SPAdes) (version 2) | ecosystem: Environmental > Aquatic > Deep subsurface > Groundwater ... | reverse complement strand
ATTCAGAATGTTATTCCAGCAACCATTTAAAACTTCTTGGTGAAGGATCGCCGCTCAAGCCTATCCGCAATTCCACTGCTGCCGGTTGTGGAACAATGGCTTTGAAGCGCAGCATGCCTTTGCGGTGGTGGCCTCCCGGCGGCGCACCTTCCCATTCCGATGGCATGTATTGCTTGCCATCCGCGATGAGCGCGGCAGATTTGGCCAGATCATCTCCCAGGGGCTGGGTATGTGTTTCCAGTACCACTTCAAAATCCAATGTTTTCGCTTCGTTACGGATGGCTTGCAAGGTGGCGGTAACTTTTATTCCCCGTTCGTTGCTTATTTGCGGGGCATATCCCATCTCCGCAGCCTCGCCATCTTGCGCGTAGGGGAAAATGATCGTTGCCGCAAGAACCCATCCGATCAAGAATTGATTTCGCATTTTTTATGCTCCTGGACAGCTTTGATAACCATAGACGCGACATACAGCAGACCTGCGGCGTTGAACGCCAGGCCAACCCAGAACAGCTCGATCTGGTATTCCGCAACGACAGTGAGAAATCCGGTGATGCCCAGAATGGGCACAATGTTTACAGCGTAATGCGCACAGCAGGAAATCATTGCCGCCGTAGAGGTCGTGCCGGATACCGCGACCACCTTGCCCGAAGCGCCGTGTTGCCCGACAAGGTTTTTGAGGTGGATGAAGAGTCCGACCTGGATGCCGAAGCCCAAGGCGAGCGGCACGATGAAATACCAGAATGCGGCGAACTGATCGAGGGCGAAGTCCATCCCGGAAATCAGACCTACCACAATAAAATAGATGGCGAGCAATAGCGCAAGTGCTCCCGTCCCGAATTGGATAGGTCTGATGAATATTGACTGTATCTCCTCAGACGGCTGTCGATTCAAGTTGAACTCCTCTCAATTTTTTCGGCTATGTCACTGTTAAATAGTGGTGGTCACGCAACCCTTATGGATACAGGGAATCGAAAGCTAATGTAAAAATACAACCCATTGATTATTAGATATAATTTTAATTGCGGGTTTTACTTCAACAATTAACTGTGTCATAGCCATTTTTTCTGTGTTCGGGGCTGACAATTCCAAACCTATCCATTCCTTGATGAACGCATCCCTTTGCGCTATCAATGTGCGTGGGTATCATCTTCATGCTGGTGATCATGCGGTGCAGCATTCTCTGGCGCGGGACTATCGCCGTGCCCTGCGCCATGTTCATGGGTGCGCCCCACCATCTCCGCCTGCGGCAAAGACATCACCCCCAGGCCATGCCGGTAAACCAGCTCCCCGCCATGCCATGCGGTGCTGGCGACCAGCATCCATGCCGCGATCGCCGCACCGACGAACGGCCATGCGGGCGTGGCATCCACTTTATGTTTCCATGCATCCCAGCCTGCCAGCAGCAACAGCACTGCCAAGGTGGCCCAGGCCCAGGCACGATGCAGCAGCATCGCAGCATGTCCTGCCTCATCATGATTGACCGAATTGGAAGCCAGCCAACCCAGGGCGACAGTCGGCAAGGCTGCCAGTGCGCCCAGCCACAAAGTGGTATGCGCGAGCACCGCACAGAGGGCGGCGTAGCGTGGCCGCACCTCCGACACGTTTGTAGGAGCCAGCTTGCTGGCGAATGGCTTCGCGGCTGAAGCCGCTCCTACGGCGGAGGGCTTCGCCACACTGTGTCGTGGCCGCTCACGCAGCAGCATTGCCGCCAAGTGAAAGAATGCCGACATGGTGATCAGCGCGACCGGGAAATGCACGAATAGCGGATGCAAATTTGAAATGACCTGGATCATGCCAATCTCCTATGGCAAAAATATGGGGTACTCATTGCTGCATTACTCGACGGAAAATACATATGGCTCCCTTCCGTTCTTCGGTACCGCATAAATCGTCAGCGTGCCTTGCTTCATCTCGCCCATGCCCGGCGAATTCATCGGCATGCCGGGAGCGCTGATGCCGATCAGGTCGGGTTTTTCCTTAAGCAGTTTGCGGATGGCAGCGACCGGCACATGACCCTCGACCACATAGCCGCCGACCAGCGCGGTGTGGCAACTCGCGATGTGATCCATGCCATACCGCTTCTTGATAGCACTCATGTCCTGCTCGTCCACGGTCTTTACTTCAAAGCCGTTTTCGCGCAGATAGTCCACATACTTCTCGCAGCAGCCGCAGGTCGGGCTTTTGTAAACGGTCACTGCGGTGGCAGCGAGTGCCGTTCCCGCACAGAACAAAGCGAGCATCAGGGTGAGCAGCAATCGTTCAAGCATTTTCATGTCATTCCTTTCCTACGTTGAAATCATCAGGGATGTTTTTTGCGCGAACGGCTTTAAGCACCGTAAATGCCTCGCGCAACACATGTAATGCAGAATGCAAAAAGAGTGCGGCAAGCGCTAACCCAATGAGGATGTCAGGCCAACCTGAATAGGTGAGCCATACCCCAAGAGCCGCAAACAGCACTGAGATGTTGGCAATGATGTCGTTGCGGGAACACAGCCAAACCGAACTCATATTGATGTCGTCCGCACGATGCCGCCAGAGCAGAAAAAAGCATGTGCTGTTTGCGGCAAGTGCCAGCAAGCCGATTGCCCCGATAGCCTCGTACACAGGGAGCTGCGGGAATGCGCTCCGGTATATCGCCTGCCCAAGCACGAATAAACCGAAGGCCGCCATGATGCCCCCTTTGAGCAGAGCTGCCTTGGCTTTCATGGCCGCGCCGAGCGCCACGACGTACAGGCTGAACCCATACACCAATGCATCACCCAGCATATCCAGCGAATCCGCCACCAGCGAAACCGAATTCCCGAGCAGCCCTGCCGTGAGTTCGACGACGAACATGAGGGCATTGATAGCCAGCACTATTTTGAGTGTCGAGCTTTGACGATCACGTAGTGCATCGAGTTCGCATGATTTGTCGCTGCAACAATTAGCCATTACTTATCTCCAATTAGGGTTGGTCATCTGATTTCTCGGCTTTTGACCAGCGCATAGATCACCGGAATCACGACCAGCGTCAGCATCGTCGAGGAAATCATGCCGCCGACCATCGGTGCGGCGATGCGGCGCATCACTTCGGAACCTGTACCGCTGCCCCATAGAATCGGCAACAGCCCCGCCATGATTGCCACCACTGTCATCATCTTGGGGCGCACCCGATTGACTGCGCCTTCCATGATGGCGCTATGCAAATCATCCAGTGTCGGCTTGCGCGCTTCTGTTTTGCAGCGTGCCTGAATTTCCTGCCAGGCGTGTTCCAGATAGATCAGCATCACCACGCCCGTTTCCGCCGCCACGCCCGCCAGCGCGATGAAGCCCACCACCACGGCGACCGACAGGTTGTAGTCCAGCAGCCACAACAGCCACACCCCGCCGACCAGCGCGAACGGCACCGACAGCATGACGATCAGCGCCTCCGTAACACGCTGAAAGTTAAGATAAAGCAGCATAAAAATAATGAGCAAGGTGATCGGCACGACGATTTTCATCCTCGCCCGGGCGCGCTCCATGTACTCGAACTGTCCGCTCCAGGTGGCGTAGTAGCCAGGCGGAAATTTCACCTTTTCTGCTACCACACGGCGGGCATCCGCCACATAGGAGCCGATGTCGCGGTCCCGGATGTCCACAAAAATGTAGGCTGACAGCAGCGCGTTCTCGGTGCGGATGGCGGGTGCGCCTTTGACCACTTCCACGCGGGCAAGCTGGCCTAACGGGATCATCGCGCCGTCCATGGTAGGCACCAGCACTTCGCGTGCGATCTGCTGCGGGTCGGCGCGCAACTCGCGCGGATAACGCACGATGACACCGAAGCGTTCGCGCCCCTCCACCGTGGTGGTCGCCATCTCGCCGCCCAGGGCGGTGGCAATCACATCCTGCAAATCGCCCACGCTCAGCCCGTAACGCGAAAGTTGCAGCCTGTCCGGCACGATGTCGAGGTAATAGCCGCCGGTGATGCGTTCGGCAAAGGCGCTAGTGGTACCCGGAACCTTCCTGACCGCCGCTTCGATGTCCCGGGCGACAAGCTCTATTCCCGCCAGGTCAGGGCCGAACACCTTGATGCCGATAGGCGTGCGGATACCCGTTGCGAGCATGTCCAAACGCGCCTTGATTGGCATCGTCCAGGAATTGGTCACACCGGGGAATTGCAGCGCACGATCCATCTCGGCGACCAGCTTGTCGGTGTCCATGCCCGCACGCCATTGTTCCTGCGGCTTGAGATTGATCACCGTCTCGAACATTTCCGGCGGCGCGGGATCAGTCGCGGTCTGTGCACGCCCCGCCTTGCCATACACCGACTCGACTTCGGGGAAACTCTTGATGATTTTGTCCTGCGTCTGCAACAGTTCCGCCGCCTTGGTGACCGACATGCCCGGCAAGGACGCGGGCATATAGAGCAACGTCCCCTCGTTGAGGGTCGGCATGAATTCGCTGCCCAGCCGTGTTGCCGGATAGAGAGAAATGCCCAGCACCACCAGCGCGGCGAGGATAGTCGCTTTTTTCCAGCGCATTACCCCCGCGATGATCGGGCGGTAAGCCCAGATCAGGAAGCGGTTCACCGGGTTCTTTTGTTCCGGCATGATCTTGCCGCGAATGAACAGCATCATCAGCACGGGTACCAGCGTGACGGACAGCAATGCCGCGCCCGCCATGGAGAAGGTCTTGGTAAAGGCCAAGGGCGAGAACAGCCGCCCTTCCTGCGCCTCCAGCGTGAACACCGGCAGGAACGACACGGTGATGATGAGCAGCGAGAAAAACAAGGCCGGGCCGACTTCGCGGCAGGCGGCGAGGATGGCGGCAGCACGGTCACCTAAATTTTGCGCCCCTCGTCCACTTGTGGGAGAGGGGGCGGGGGAGAGGGTGTTTTCCAGCCGCTCCAGGTGTTTGTGCGCGTTCTCTATCATCACGATCGCCGCATCCACCATCGCGCCGATGGCGATGGCGATGCCGCCCAGGCTCATGATGTTGGAGTTCATGCCCAACAGACGCAGCGCGATAAAGGCGATCAGCACGCCGACGGGCAGCATCACGATCGCCACCAGCGCACTACGCACATGCATCAGAAACACCATGCACACCAGCGCCACAATCAGCCCTTCCTCAAACAAGGTGTGCTTGAGCGTGTCTATGGCGCGGTGGATCAGGTCGGAGCGGTCATACACCGCCCGGATACTCACGCCCTCCGGCAAGCCGGAGGAAATCTCGGCAATTTTGGCTTTGACGTTGTGGATCACTTCCAGGGCGTTCACCCCATAGCGCGCAATGACGATGCCGGATACCACTTCGCCCTCCCCGTTCAACTCGGTGAGACCGCGCCGCTCGTCCGGCCCCAGCTCGACCCGCGCGATGTCGCGGATCAGCACGGGCGCACCGTTGTCCGCCTTGACCACCAGCTTCTCGATGTCGCCCACCCCGCGCAGATAGCCGCGCCCGCGCACCATGTACTCGGTCTCCGCCATTTCCACCACCCGCCCGCCCACATCGCGGTTGGATTCGCGGATCACCCGCATGACCTTCATCAGTGGGATGCCGTAGGCGCGCAATTTCACCGGATCTACCACCACCTGATACTGCTGCACAAAGCCGCCGACGGATGCCACTTCCGACACCCCTCCCGCCTTGGTGAGCTGGTAGCGCAAGAACCAGTCCTGCACAGTACGCAGTTCGGCCAGCGTCTTGTTCACGCCGATCACCGCATATTGATATACCCAGCCGACCCCAGTCGCATCCGGGCCGATTTGCGGGGTCACGCCACGGGGCAGCTTGCCGGCGGCGAAGTTGAGATACTCCAGCACCCGCGAACGCGCCCAGTAAATATCCGTGCCGTCCTCGAAAATGACATACACGAAGGATGCGCCGAACACCGAGAAACCGCGCACCACGCGAGATTTCGGCACAGAAATCATCGAGGTAGTCAGCGGATAAGTGACCTGATCTTCCACCACCTGCGGTGCCTGGCCGGGATATTCAGTGTAAACAATCACCTGCACGTCCGATAAATCCGGCAGCGCGTCCAGCGGGGTTTTGACCACCGCATAAATGCCCACCAGCGTGATGAACAGCGTGGCGAGGAGTACCAAAAAGCGATTCTTCGCCGACCAATCAATGATGTTGTTTAACATGCCAAATCTCCGTTTAATATTTGCAACTAACCCATCCCCACCCCAACCCTCCCCTTGAAAGGGAGGGAGCAAACGTGAATTGCCCCATACGACCCATCCCCACCCCAACCCTCCCCTTGAAAGGGAGGGAGCAAACGTGAAGGAGCTCTTACGTCACCTCATCCTAACCTTCTCCCTGAAATGGCGGGAACAAAACTCCTCCCCCTTCAAGGGGGAGGTTGGGTGGGGGATGGGGTTTACTCCTTCAGTGCTAACCAAATAGTCTCAACAACAGCATCAATCTCGTTCAAAACCTGATTGTTCCAGAACCGCATAACCCGAAAACCTGCATTTTCAAGCGCCTGATCTCGCATCAAATCCCTCTCCGATTCGTTGTGTTGTCCGCCGTCAACCTCAATAACCAGCCTTGCTTCCAAACACACAAAGTCAAGGATGTAATCCCCAAAGGGATGTTGTCGTCTGAATTTATGCCCCTCAAGTTGGCAGCTACGCAACCGTTCCCACAGCACCCGTTCGGCATCCGTCAGCTTGTGGCGCAATGTTCTTTGTAGTTGGTTACCCAAAATAAAAGTATTGGTTTGGCCTTTCACTGTTTACCTCCCGTGTTCAGTTTGATGCTTTTACCCATCCCCACCCCAACCCTCCCCTTGAAAGGGAGGGAGCAAACGTGAATTGCCCCATACGACCCCATCCCCCCTCCTCTCCCCTTGAAGGGGAGGGAGCAAACGTGAAGGAGTTCTTACGTCACCTCATCCTAACCTTCCCCCTGAAATGGCGGGAGCAAAACTCCTCCCCCTTCAAGGGGGAGGTTGGGTGGGGGATGGGGGAATTCATCAGTGTCTTACAGGTGACGGCTGCGCTTGCAGCTTGGTAATCACCCAGTCGTCCGGTTTGCGTTCGACGAGTTCAAAGGTGATGGCGCTGCCGGGCGGAATACCTGCCGCCAGCGCGGAATTGGCCAGCGGAAAGTCCATCGTCATGCCCGGCCCCCGGCCAGCCCAACGTTTTGATGGCCTCGTGGGTGATGCTGACCGTACCGTCCGCATTGATGGCATCAAGAATGCCCCGCGCCTGATGTCCCACCACGGCGGGTTTGGGTTGCGCTTGTCTGCCCAATCCCGCCTGTTCTGCGGCTGGCGGAGGATTGCCCTGCGGTTTTTCTTGCGTGGTACTGCCGCCGTGAGCGTGGCTCATTCCGCCGAGCGCGGCCTTGAGGTTACTCTCGGCATCAATCAAAAAGTTGGCCGCCACCACGACCTGCTCGCCATCGGCTACGCCATCCAACACCTCGACATAATTGTCACTGCGTGAACCCAACTTGACTTCACGCGGATCGAAGCGCCCTTCGACCCGTTGCACCAGCACGATCTGGCGCGTGCCGCTGTCTATCACCGAAGATAACGGCACGGTCAACACTTTGCCCTTGCCGCCCACCGCCATGGACACTCTGGCAAACATGGCGGGCTTGAGCAGTCCTTGGGGATTGGCGATCTCCAGCCGCACCGGCACGGTGCGCGTGGCCGTGTTCAGCATCGGATAGATAAAACTCACCACGCCTTCAAGCGGTTTATCCGGGTAAGCATCCAGTTTGACTTGCGCCTTGCTGCCGACTTGCACCAGACCGATGTCATGCTCGAACACATCGGCTATCACCCATACCGAGGAAAGATCGGCGATCTGGTAGAGCATTTCACCGGGCATAAAACGCATCCCCTGCACGGCCTTCTTTTCCAGTACCACACCGTTCACCGGCGCATGGAAAGTCAGGTTGCGGCTGGCTGTCCCGGATTTGGACAAACCCTGTACCTGCTGCGCGGAAATATCCCAGTTCTTCAGGCGCAACAGGCTGGCTTCGGCGAGCTGTTGCATACTTTGTCGGGTATCGCTGTCCGCATCTTTCAATGACAAGATACCTTGCGCCGCAACCGCATATTCGCGCTGCGCGGAGACCAGTTCCGGGCTATACACCTCGAACAATGCCTGGCCTTTTTTAACCGGTTCGCCCGTGGTATTGACATACAGTTTTTCGATCCAGCCCTCGAACTTGGGCGCGATGGTGTAAATATGCCGCTCATCGGCTTCCACGCGTCCCACGGTGCGCACAGTTTTATCCAGCACCCGCAAAGTTGCCTGTTCGGTTTTCACCCCAAGTTTTTGCACCTTTTCGACGCTGATAACGATTTGCCCGGAGTCCGCCTCCGCCCTTTCATATACCGGCACATAATCCATGCCCATCGCGTCCTTCTTCGGGATTGGCGACGTGTCCGGCAGCCCCATAGGGTTGCGGTAATAAAGAATCTTGCGTTCAGGGGTTGTCGTAGCTTTGATTGTTGAATCCTGAATCCTGAATCCTGAATCCTGTTTCCCCAGCCAATACCCGCCTGCCGCAACACTCGAAATAATCGCAACAAACAACGCTATATATTTGATTTTTTTCATTATTCTTCTCCGGTAAGGCGTTCAATTTCGGCCAGACGCAGTTGCGCGTCGGTCTGGGCTTTCAGAATTTCCAGTTTGGCATTGAGAATTTGTCGTGCCGCATCCAGCAGCGTCGCAAAATCCACACGGCCATTCTGGTAACCGATCAACGCCGATTCAAAGGTGATTTTTGCTTGCGGCAGCAGGCCGCTGGCACTCAAGGATTCAGTGCGCTGCGCCGCGTCGAGGCCGGAAAGATTTTCGGTAAGCAGAGACAAGACCCGGTTGGCAGTGGCTTCCCGGCGCGCCCTGCTTGCCGCCAGCATCGCCTCGGCTTCGCGCTCCTGCGAACGGCGCGAGGCTTGCTGCAAGGGAATGTTGAGTTCGACCATCAGCCCCCACTCGCGCACGCCGTTACCCACCTGGGTCGGCGCGACACCCAGCACAAAATCCGGGTAACGGGCTTTATAGGCGAGATCGCGGTTTTTCTCGCTTACGCGAATCGCCGCCTCGTCCGTAAATAAATCCGGGTTGTGTTCGCGGATGCGGCTTTCCATTGCGGTCTGATTTTCCAGGCTGAGCGTGGCGGGGATGCCGCGCAAGCGTTGCGGTGCGGCAAATGGCGTGTAAGCCGGACGCGACAACAAGGCGTTCAATCTTGCCTTGATTTGTCGTTTGCTATTGTCCAGCATGATTAGCTCAGTTTTCAGGGCGGTTTGCTCGACTTCTGCGCGCACCGCATCCTGCTGCGCGACCAGCCCGTTGGCGTAGCGCACCTGCGCAATTTTCTCCATCTGCCCCACTAGCGCCAGCAGATCACGGGTGATGGTTTGACCGCCCGCGACATAGTAATACTGCGCGTAAGCCGACTTGATTTGCGCCGCCAAGTCCGCCCAGCTCGCGGCGGTTCGTCCTTGCGCCTGATCGGCACCCGCCTCGGCTGCTTCGCGTTTCAAATCGCGCTTGCCAAACCACGGCAGGTTCTGCATCAGCGTGTAGCGCGTGCTGCCGACCTGCGCAGGTAAAAGGCTCGCGGCCCGGTTTGTCCCCTGATTGGTGATGTCCATCAACTCGGTGCGCAGCACCGGGTCGGGCAAGGCACCAGCGGGATTGACGCGTTGCGTTGCAGCTTCCGCCTCATAGCGCATCGCCGCCAGTTCGGGGTTATGTTCGCGCGCGTAAACGAGCAAGCCTTCGACATCACTGCCCAGCGGCTGGGCGGCGACTGGCGTGAGCGTTAGCGCAAGCAGAAAAAACAGTATTGATTTCATGTAGAAAATCCTCGTGCATAGTCAATCGGGCAGCCGACAGGCTGCCAACGATGCGGGACGAGGTTAAAACCGGTTCAGTTGTTGCTCAGATTTTGAAACTGACAGGCACACTCGTCCCGCGTCAGACGCGGGCGAGAGGGGGAGGAAGCAGCGGGATGCTGGTGGTGGAATCGAACGACAACAGATAGACGGTCAGTGAAGCATCGGCCTGCTGCAAAATCAAACCGGACAGGCAGGACACGGCCAGATAGCCGCTGCAAGCGATATTGCAAACGCCGCAGGCGGCACATTTTTTGTCATGATGATCTTGAGCATGAGCATCCGCAGCGCCGACATGCTGCTCGCAACTGTCACCCTCTTGCATGGCTTGTTGCATAGCGGGCATGGCGAAATCGTGACCGTCTTCGTCATATGACGGCTCGTGATTCATTTGTTCGGAATGCGCCTGCCCTGAATGGAATTGCCCTGAATGGAATTGCATGGACACCGAGGCCGCCAGCGCACTGCCGCTGAAAAACGGCAACCAGAGTGCTAACAGTACGGCAATAAATTTTCGGGCGAATTGGAACATGCGCGCAGAATCGCATAGTTGTCCCGTTGCGTCAAATGTTGCTCCCGTCAATCGTAGAGGAAGAAAAACCTGTTTGCGCTAAACTTTTTAACCGGGCCGCCGATAATGAAATCACAGGGCGGCAGTCACGCTCGCAACGACAGGAGGTGTGAAATGAGCATCGTGACGATGAGTATGTGCGATGGCAATATCGAAACCGACAATTCCATGCTGTACGGTGATGAGGAAATGTGTTCGGGCTGGAATCCTGCCCTTGCCTTGCAGCTCTACCAAACCCATAGCGAGGCGACTCGCGCCCAGCCTATTACAGCGAACATGGCGACACTTGAAGTAGAGGCTTTTCTGAACAGGATGTACGCCTGCCAGCGTTAATCGGCACTGGGTGAGTTGGCGGGGAGTATTACAATGGCAAGCATCCACATTCACAGGAGCTGCCATGTCTGCGCCTTCCGATTTGCTGCCCGATTTGCTGCTGTTACGCGACAAACTGCGCGCCTTCGCCAAGGTGCGCGACTGGGATCAGTTCCATTCGCCCAAAAACCTCAGCATGGCGCTGATGGTGGAAACAGCCGAACTGATGGAACATTTTCAATGGCTGACGGAAGTGCAATCCGCCCACTTGCCTGACGAAAAAACAGCCGCCGTCGCCGAAGAACTGGCCGATGTGCTGCTTTATCTGGTGCGTTTGTCAGACAAACTGGGCGTTGACTTGCTTGAAGCTGCGCTACACAAACTGGAAAAAAATGCTGTCAAATATCCGGCAGAACAGGTTTATGGCAGCGCAAAGAAATATTCGGAATACTGATGCGGACAGCAGCCTGTCGGACTTAAAGGAAGCTCAAATGATCTTGCAATGGATCAAAGCATCCTCGTTGAACTCGTAGATAGCGCACAAGCGGTGATAACCATCGGCGATCACGACCTTGCCATTTTG
>Ga0210046_1003101_pt1 | contig 11308 bp, 10 predicted proteins | sample CryGeyCG2114_250_FD_185461 | JGI IMG/M metagenome (GOLD analysis project Ga0210046, IMG submission 185461) | Groundwater microbial communities from aquifer - Crystal Geyser CG18_big_fil_WC_8/21/14_2.50 (SPAdes) (version 2) | ecosystem: Environmental > Aquatic > Deep subsurface > Groundwater ... | reverse complement strand
AGCGTAGGGTATCCTCTTTGATGCCCTCGATCATGGCCTGAAACATATCGTATGCTTCCGACTTGTACTCGACAAGCGGGTCTCTCTGGCCGATTGCCCTGAGGCCGATTCCCTCTTTCAGATAATCCATCTCGTAGAGGTGCTCCCTCCACTTGTTGTCGATTACCTCGAGCACGACCAGGCGCTCGATATCGCGCATCAGCTCTTCGCCAAACTCTGTTTCTCGCTCCCCATACTTGGCCTGTGCGGACTCGACAAGCTTGTCTATCAGTTCCTCTTGCGTTATCGAGGTTACCTCAAGCGCATCTTTACCCCACCCAAGCGGGAACACCTGGTTGACATATGAGAACAACCCGTCCCAATCCCATTCTTCGGGGTAGGTTGAGTCACTGGTGAACACCCCAACAACGGCCCTCATCACATTGTTAATCATATCGAGTATGCGCTCACGCACATCTTCGCCTTCGAGGACGCGCAGGCGTTCTTCGTAAATAACCTCGCGCTGCTTGTTCATGACATCGTCGTATTCGAGGACATGCTTACGTATGCCGAAGTTCTGCGCCTCGACCTGTTTCTGCGCCGTCTCGATGGATTTTGAGATCATGCCGTGCTCGATCGGCTGGTCGTCCGGCACGCCGAGGCGCTCCATGATGCCGCCGATACGCTCAGAGCCGAACAGTCTCATCAAATCATCCTCAAGCGACAGGTAAAACCGGCTTGATCCGGGATCTCCCTGACGACCCGAACGACCCCTGAGCTGGTTGTCGATTCGCCGTGACTCATGGCGTTCGGTAGCGGTTATATGAAGACCGCCCGCTTCACGTACCTCATCGGCTTCTTGCGGGTCTTGCGGATTACCGCCGAGGATGATGTCGACGCCTCGACCGGCCATGTTGGTCGCAATCGTTACCGCGCCCTTCCTACCGGCCTGGGCGATGATTTCGGCCTCCCGCTCGTGGTACTTGGCGTTCAGCACCTCATGCTTTATGCCGCGACGCTTGAGCATCTTGGAGAGCATCTCGCTCTTCTCAATCGAGACCGTACCTACAAGAACCGGCTGACCCCGTCCGTTACGCTCGACGATGTCTTCAATAACCGCCTTGAACTTGATATCTTCGGTTTTGTAGATGGAGTCCGGCATGTCATCCCTGATCATAGGCTGGTTCGTAGGAATGACTACGGTCGCCAGTTTATAGATATGCATGAACTCGTCCGCCTCGGTTGCGGCGGTACCGGTCATGCCTGCCAATTTATCGTACATGCGGAAATAGTTCTGCAGGGTAATCGTTGCAAGCGTCTGGTTTTCCTCGCGGATCTTGACGCCCTCCTTTGCCTCGATCGCCTGGTGCAGGCCTTCACTGTACCTTCTGCCGTCCATTAAACGTCCGGTAAATTCATCGACAATGATAACCTCACCGTCTTTGACGATGTAGTCGACATCCTTCTTGAAAAGCGCATGCGCCTTTAGCGCCTGCTGCAGATGGTTTACAAGCTGGCTGTTTACGTGGTCGTACATGTTATCGATGCCCAGAGCATCCTCTACTTTTGCCACGCCTTCCTCGGTGATAGACACGGTGCGGTGCTTCTCGTCGACCTCATAGTGCTCTGTCTTTTTGAGTTTGGGAACGATCCGCGCAAACGAGTAGTAGGTGTCGGCCGATTGCTCCGGCTGCCCTGAAATAATTAACGGCGTCCTTGCCTCATCGATCAAAATGCTGTCAACCTCGTCCACTATCGCATAGTGGTAACCGCGCTGGGTGCGCTCATCGACGCTGGTCGCCATGTTATCGCGCAGGTAGTCGAAGCCGAACTCGTTGTTCGTACCGTAGGTGATATCCGCATCGTAGGCTTGCTTTCTATGCACCGGATGCATCTCCGACTGGATGAGGCCGACTCTTAAGCCCAAAAACTCGTAGAGCTTGCCCATCCACTCGCTGTCGCGCCGGGCCAGGTAATCGTTGACGGTTACCACGTGTACACCCTTGCCTTCCAGGGCGTTTAGATACACCGGAAGCGTCGCCACAAGCGTCTTGCCTTCACCGGTCTTCATCTCGGCGATCTTGCCTTCATGAAGGATGAGCCCGCCCATGATCTGCACGTCGAAATGGCGCATCTTCAAGACACGCCTTGAGGCCTCGCGAACGACCGCAAACGCCTCGGGAAGAAGATCGTCCAGGATCTCCCCATCGGCAAACCGCTGCTTGAACTCGGCCGTTTTCGCGGTAAGCTCGGGGTCGCTTAGTCTCTCGACCTCCGGCTCGAATTCGTTGACCAGTGCGACTTTATCTTCAATCCGTTTTAACTTTTTGCCCTCTCCCATGCGCAATACGCGCTCAAGTAAGCTAAACATATATACAACTCCATATTACTGTCTGATATTTTTAAAAGTGATTTGGTCTTACGTCATAAAACACCAAACGTATTTTACCACTTTTAATGGGGATGGTCATGGGACATTTCCCACAACCATAATACAGCATTAAACCGGGCATTGCATCGGTATAAATGTTAAATAGTTAGCTCACGTACTCCATCAGCTTGCCCTGCTTGCGCAGTATAGTAATCAATGCCTGGACGACCTTTGGGTCAACATCGATTTGTTTCTTTTCTCTAGCCTAGTGTCTTAAGCTATCACCTCCTCTACGCCTCAGCCTGAAAAGCACAGGCTATACTCATCTCATAAGTGCGAAATATCATGTGATTCCAAGAGTTTTGTACAAAGTCACTGGATTTTTAAAAAAGCCCATTTACTCAGCAAAACCTTGCGTTCAAATACATAAAACACTTAGCGAATGAAGGTTACGGAAGCTTCGATGAGTTAGCTATATCAACTAGCTCTGTTACACTAAGATTCTGTCCCGTCAGAGAATATGTGACATTATTATCCCACCATGCGATACTACCTGGGTTCAGAATTTCATTGCCAAATATATCTTTTACTGTATTTGGCTCTGATCCACAGCCTGATTTCCCGTTCACCGTAATACTCGCGTACTTACCAGCCGACTGCCCGATTACTTGCGTAAAATGAGCTTGTTGTTCACTATCCGACGATGGATCCGGGTAGGCCGAGAGCACTAAATCATTCCCGAAAACTATTTTTACCGACCGAAGATTCTCGTCTGGGTTTTTTTCCACATAGGCCGCCTGAAACTGTCTATTTTTTGTGTCACTTGGCAGCGCAAATTTAAACTTCAATTTTGTCTGTGCCTTCTCTATGGAGTCAAACTTATCACCCCAAGCCTCATAGCTCTTGATTTTATCAGCCCAGCTGCTTGATTTTTGTTCGTATTTGCTTGGTATTTGTTCCGATACTACTTTATTTGCCCGGCTTGTTTTATCACTAGCCTGAAGATTAATCTTCAGTGCAAAAACCGAGATCAGCAGTATTGCAACCGACAATGAGCTAACAAATATAGTTACCCTACGTTTTTTCAAAGTCATGATCACCAATCCTTTATCCTGAGAGCATCTATTTAATTCTTCAACGAGTAAAGGTTATAATTCGTCGCTTTATAGCCGTGATAACCAGGGTCATGGTCTGGGCTGCTTGCAGCAGGGTTTTCGTATGGGCTGCTAAAGTATTGCCAAGTTGCCCCAGAAGTGTTCGCCAAACGTTGGCAGACACGCCAACGTGCATAATTTGAATCGTTCACGGTTGATCGTTCTGTTCCAACACTTGCTCTCCCTGATTTCATTATTGTGAAGAGCCAATTATATTTTTCCCAATCGATGCCGTCTCTTTTTGCATACGCCCTGAACCATGTATTATTAACACCATCTGACACTACTTTTAAGCCAAATTCTTGTCCTGCGGTTGGAGCACCTACATTAATAAACCTGTTATCTACAAGAACGCCGTAGTCTATGCAGTATACGAACCAATGTAAGCCTTGAACAGAATTCCACATCCAACCGAACTCCAAGTAATTATCAGGGTCTTTGTAGAGGTAAACCGAGTTTAAATGAATAGAAGCGGGCGCGTTTGAATCAACTAAAGAGTAACAAAAGCTCCCACGCTGTCCCGTAACGTTCTCATCAAAACCCACTGCGCCATAATCCAATGTTGCTAGAGCTGGTGCAGACATTGCCAGCGAAATTGCAATTATTAGTAATAACCCTACTGTAAGCTTAAGCTTTGTACGTTTATGCTGCATCTTCTCACTCCTCATACCTACTGGTTGCAAAAACAATCAACCTCACCTGCTTTAAATAACCCATTACGCAATTTACTATGGCATGCCCCCCTGAAAAATTAAGCCGTGCGACCACCCCTTTTATGGAAACCTTTGAGGTAAAGGTAACCAGGAATAAAGACTTAGCGGCTTTGGTCAAGAACAGCTTTTGAACACAATATTTTGCGAGCTAATGTCTTGTATACATATCATTTGCTTGTTAATATGAACATTATAAAACTATTAAGATGTTAGCAAAAATAAGATCGTAATACAACCACTTATTTACACAATTATAGGAAACTAGTTTAGCCATGTTCTGGAATTTAGAGATAGGCTATCTTTTTGATTAACGGAAATGCGTCTGCGGTGGCAGATCACAGATTTTACAGGGAACATGTTCTTGGTTTTGCATCCTGAGCACTAGAAGACCAAATTTTCCGACCAAAAGGATGGTAGGTGAATTTAGCTCACGTACTCCATCAGCTTGCCCTGCTTGCGCAGTATGGTAATCAATGCCCGAACGACCTTTGGGTCAAACATTCCTTCAAATATGCAGAATGTCCATAACTATTTTCATTGCCTGTTCTACCGAAGTTCCGCAGTGAGTAGACAAACGCCGTTCCAATCAGGGCGTTATCCAGCAAGGATAGAAAGCGGCTAAAATGCGTGTAGTGCCTACGGGGTTATCTCGAAGAACTTTGGCGGCTCTTTGATCTTTAGGGCGGTAAAGATCTCCCGTTGTGCGGGCGTGGTCTCGGTTCGCTGCAGAACTTTGCCAGCTGGCCCTTTAAACTCACCAAGATGCATACGATTTAGTTCTGTTTTGATACATCGCCAGGTCTTTTTCGTCTCGACTTCTGCCACCCGAATACAAAGCAGTGCGAGGAAGCAGAGGGTGATATGAGCACGGATGCGCTCCTCTTTTCGGTGATACACGGGGCGAAGCTCAAGGGTGTGCTTTAAGTCTTTAAACCCTCGCTCGACTTCGAGCAGTTGTTTGTAGCCAAGGGCGACGTCTTCGGAAGAGAGCGTATCGTCTGAGGTTGAAAGCAGGAATTTGCCGTCAAGTCGCTCTTCTTTTCTTATCTTGGCTTTGTCGATTGCAAGGGTGCCGTCGGATTTTTGTTTGAGGTAGCGCCCCATGCTTTTGTTGCTGCGAAGACAACACGCCGCTTTTTTGTGCGGCGCCCCTTTGAGCTGTTTAATGCTGGCGAGCTCTGCCTCAAGGCGTGAAATGGTGTGCTCGCGCCCCTCTTTGTCTTTTTTAGCCTCAGCCGGGTTGTAGCAAAGGATATATCGCTTACGTCTCTCGCCATCGCCGACCACGATCTCTTTTACCTTGAGGTTGTCTTTTACCACCTGATAGCGCCCGGCTCTCGACAGTGCTTGTTCCGCTAACGGGCTGCCGGAGCGAAGTTTTTCTCCGGCGATGTAGCCGCCGCCTGCTCGTTGCATGTAGCGCAGGTTCTCCTCTTAAGGTAAAGCCTCTATCTACCACCATGACGACTCGGCCTAGCTTCCAGTCCCGAAGGTCATCCTTAATCCGCTCGACGAGGGCCATGTCGGCGGTGTTTCCCTGAAAGACCCACGATCGAACCGGTATGCCTTCGCGGGTGACCGCAAGGCCGACCACTACCTGAGGCCGGTCATCTCGGTGGTCTTTTGTGTTGCCGTATTTTCTGAAGTCGTCTTCATCCGCCTCGAAGTAGGTGGAGGTGGTGTCGAAAAAGAGCAGATCGACTTCTAAGTTAAGAAGATTGGCAACAGAGAAGAACACTTCTTTCTGGATCGCCTCGTCGGCGTCGAGCAAAAAGTCCATCACCCGGTAGGCGTGGTCGTCGGTTACGTTTGATAGGTTCTTAATCACTACATCACCCTTCATCCAGGAGACGGCCAAGAGCTTGGAGGTGGGATTAATTGCTCGGTTGGCGACAAGGGCAAAGAGGGTACGCTCTACATCGGTTTCGAAATGCCTGGTTTTAAGAAGCTCTCCTATGGCTGATGCGATACCTAAGCGCTCCCAGATCGCATCCATTAGGTACGCCGCCCCAAACGGCTTTGATGAGATAAAGGATATCTCCGGGTTTGCCGCTTCAAGGGCTTTCGCCGGGCTCCAAGAACCGAGAGATGCTTTTTACCAACCTGGCGAGCGCGTCACGATCGAGCCGATCCTCTCGTCCGAAGGAGTAGACGACATTGGCCTGGGCCTGGCCTTTTTCGTTTCGCTCGTTGTGTGCAAGCTATAGATAGCGCACTACCGAGCCATCTTTGTTTTTCCGGGAGATCGTTCTCAAGTACATGCCTATATGCTACAACATCTAGTGCTTGATAGTACAGGTAATGATTACCAAACGTGTGCCTACGCTTTTTCGGCGTTTCCGGCACTCCTCAGGTCGCTGAGCTGCTATTATGGATTTTGGGTGGGGTAAAGATGCCTATTTACTGCGGAACTTCGGTTCTAGCTGATGAACGATAATTATAATTACCGCCCGAAGACGGTTAAAATTCCTGTTTTTAGTAAACCGCGCCGTCTAAGCTGATCTAAACGAACCGCGACTTACAACGAACTCTGTATTTAGTTACGAGACTAACGGGGACTTAGAAATTGAGATAAGGAGTTAACCGGAGAGTAAAATCCATTTGCAATCATACGATTTAATATACTATCTGCTTCTTTGCTATCAATAATCTCTTTCTTTATTGCTTTTATAAGGATGCCTACGGTTCCTGTAAGTTTTACACCAAGAAACGCCGCTTCCTTTCTTGCTATTTTATCATCACAGGCAAATACAAAGCCTCTTGTCTTGGCTATAGCGATACTTGATGCTTCACCAAAACCAAGCGATATTGAAAGTGTTTCAAAGAGGGTCTTTTCTTCTGTTGTATCTAACGGAATTTCCTTAATCCATCCGGCTTTTATAGCATCTCTTACTTTTAAAAGCCCATCATGACCTTTAAGAATTCCCTTGATATTCTCTGCAACAACAAAGCTTGTAACGTGCGCGGAGCCGGCATAAAATTTCTTGACGATATCAAGAGAGTCTGCCGTTGAAAAATTACTCAACACGCAGTTATCAAAAATAATATAAGGCGTTCGATCATGCATTTGCCGCATCCAAGTCTATATCTTCTAATTCCTGCGCCTTGAGACGAATACCTTTATCCTTCAAATATAGCCTTGTGGATACGACGTCGAGACCGAGAATTTCAGACAGCTTGCCGATGCTGATAAAACCTTCTTCATAGGCCTCGATCGCTATGAACTTTCGTTGTTCATGCCTATCCTTTTTTATGTATGTTTTATCAAGAGCTTCTCTTACAAGCTCGCCGAGAGTCCTTCCTTCTTTCTTTGCCTGAGTTTTTAGTTTTCTGTGCTGCTCGTCGGTGAGCATTATATTAGTCCGTTTCATATCCTCTCCTTATATGTGTAACAATATGTGTAAGAATATTTGTATGTAATGTATCATTTGAGCTAATATTCGTCAATCATTACGTCGCACAGGTCGCGACCTGGAGCGGGAGCATAGACACATGGCTTGACGTAGGCACTACACGCATTTTAGCTTCCTTCTGTCTTTGCTGGATAACGCCCTGTTTGGGGCGGCATTTGTCTGCTAACTGTCGAAGTTCGGCTAGACTTGTCTCGAGAATGCTAAATATGCAATCTTGCCGTCTCTGGCTTTAAGCCAAAGCCATTTTGTCTGCAAACCCTAAAGCTGATTCTAACGCCTGAAAACAAGTGCGGCCAGGCATATAATCACCTGGCCGCACTTGTTTTTCTCGTTTTTACAAAATTTTAAATCGAGCCCGGGGGGACATCAAATTCTTCGTAAGGGATATACCCGCCCGGCCATAAGAATTCTTAAGGCTCTTCGCCCGGTAAAAAATTAAATTCTTCGTAAGAGATTTTCCAGCAACCGGCCTCTTTTGCAAAGGAAAACCTGTAGTGAGCAGTGCCTTCAGGAGTAGATATTTTGCCGTCTGGTCCTTTGCCTCTTGCATAGGTTCTAATATCAGCCTCAGCTGTTGCCCTATCCCCATTTAAATTGATGATTAAATTGTCGAACTTCTTTATGCCTCCATCTAATTCTCTGAAGTTATCCGATTCCTGCCCTGATACAGCATTTTTGAGACATTCTATACGGCTTTTCTTAATTGCAGAATCAGATGTGTATATTTCATTGTATTTAGCGGTAATCTTATCAAACATCACCTGTTTAACATGCGCAGGTATTTTTCCTTTTGGGTCCGAACAATAGGGCTCAGGTAATATAGGCAATATATGGTCAGCAATAACAGACTCTTTTATTACTTTTTCAATTTCTGCCATATCTCTTGCGTTCTCTAAGCTTATAAAGCCAAGTAAGCCTGAGGCCGCTATGACTACTGCAATTATGCTTAGCACAATTTTTATTGCTTTAGGCTTGGTATGATTATTTGCCATTGGGGTAAACCTCCTTTAGTAGGGTCTTCTTGCATAAATAGTTGTTGTTGCCCTGTTAGGGTTATAAGGCCATAGGTGCCATATAGCCCGGTATCTATTGGTGGTATGCTGACACTGCAAATCTCCGTAATAGCCTGTGTTGCTAGGGTCAGTACCATATGCAGTAACTATACCACCGTGATCTTTACTTCCGTTGCTATCCCAATCATAGGCAAGCATATCGCCCCGAGTGATACTCGAATTTGAACCGTTGGTAGGAGCTTTCCAACTGCCGAGGTAATTAGAACTGCCTGCCCTTAAGAAATTATAGAAATAGCTTGCAACTGTCCAAGAATTGCTCCAGGTCCATCCATACCAATGATGCTCCATATACCATTTTGTATCTTCTGTTGAGCCATACCTCATCGGCCAGCCTCCGCCGCTATACAAGGCTTGAGAGGTAAAGTTGGTGCAATCACTACTAAAATATGGCCAGCTTGAATTTGGGCTTGTGGCATATTTCTCGGCATATTGCGCAGCCCCGCTAGCGCTATATGAAGCATAAGCATCAGATGTAAGGCCAAAGTTTCCTATAGCCAACAATAAGCAAAATACAAACAGCAACTTGCCTTTTCTTATCATTGCCCTCTCCTTTTCTTTTTCTTATAGATTAGCATGTGGTAAATTCTTCTCACCACCTTCTGGTCTTCATCTTCAGTTTATAACTGAAGCCTCCAGGGGGTGGCTTTTAGTTTATAGAACCATTAACGATATAACTATCGACTCTCAACTTAACCACCCCCTTGTCAGTTAGTGCCAGATAGTCAGATAATTAGTTATTTTGCCACCATTTTAATGGCAAACATCTTAGTGGTAAGTATTGACATTGTATATGGTATTTCCGGCCTGCTAGCCGCTGTCTACAAAGCTAGCAAAAAAAAAGGGGCGGACGTCAATGGTAACATGAACATTTAATTTTACGTTGTTAGCGGTTGTTGGGTTTAACGTTGATATATCGTAATATGATAATAATGGAAACGAGAGTTTTTTACATTTTGTTTTATTGATAATTTTGTATATATTTTGTAAGATATATCGTAATATATCTCGTACAAAAGGAGGGTAAAAATGGCTATAAACATACTATCTGCAAGTGAAGTTAGAGAGCAACTTTCACGTATCTTAAAAAGTCTATCTGAGAAAAAGGAACCTGTTTTTATCACCCAGTATGGAAAAGCAAAGGCAGTCTTAATGGATATTGATCGTTATAACGCCTTAATGCAACTTCTTGAAGACCTTGAGGACATTAGAGACTTTCGTCTTGCTGAAGGAGAACCAGTGCAAGATTTCGAAGAATTCATTGCCGAGCTTGAAGGGCACCCGGGTGTATCGGCTTAAAATAAAAGAGCGAGCACAGAAAGATTTAATAAAGCTTGCTCCAGTCTATCGAAGCAAAATTACGACCATAATAAGGGAGCTTGTCAATAACCCTAGACCTCAAGGTTCTGTTAAACTTACGAATCAAGAGGAGTGGCGAATCCGCCAAGGTGATTATCGAATTCTTTACATCATCGATGATAATTCCCAAGAAATAACAATCGTTAGAATTAGGCATCGTCGTGAAGTTTATCGTTGATTGTAGGGGGACGTTAAAATACGCAATAAACTAGCCAACGGGGACGCTGGCTGGGCGCGCTGAAAAATAAGCGGGGTGTTTGACCTTTGAGTTATTTGCGCAAATTAAGAACGTCCCCCTATTTTACGTACTCCATCAGCTTGCCTTGCTTGCGCAGTGTAGTAATCAATGCCCGAACGACCTTTGGGTCAAACCTCATGCCCTGCTCTTTTTTGATCCTGCTGACGGCCTGGTATGCGGTGAGGCGCTCATCAAGCATGTCCGTTTTCGTAAGTTTATCAAAGCGACTGGCAACATTAATGATCCTGGCTCCGAGCGGGATATCGTCCGGCCTTTTCAGGCGATCGATGGGATAGTGGTGGGTTCGTACCATATCCGCCGCATCCCGCAAGAAATCCACCTGCTCGACGACCTCCGCCCCGATAAGCGCGTGCGGCGCCTCCCCGCTTTGTGCGCTCACCTGCTCGAGCAGGTGGTCCAGCGAGTCCTCGTCAACGCCGAGCATGCCGATATCGTGGAGCAGCGCGGCATAGCCGATCAGCTCGAGTTCGCGGCCGCGGACGCCGATTTCTTTTGCAATATCGACCGAGTAGTTCGCCACCCTTTTGCCGTGGCCGCTCCTGTTGGAGTTCTGCGCCTCGATCGCGTTCGAGAGCGCCTCGATAGTCTTGCGATAAATCTTTCTTATATCCAAAAACGATTTAAATGAAATCCTGGTCACCATAAGCGGCAGGAAGAACAAAAGCATCCCCCAATATCCCATCCCCTTGTACATAATCGAAAGAAGAATCCCGAGCGATGACAAGGATAGGTAGATCGGGCCGAGAAAGCGCACAGACGATACAAGCCCGCGCATATACCTGGTTCCGCGGTTGACGGCGATGGTCAGCTGGTCGAAACCGAGATCGATAACCGAGTACACCCCGCACAATAGCAACAAGGATATGATCCCGAGCAGGGGCTCGATTTTGCCGGGCTTGCCACCCAATGCATAAAAAATATTCGTGGATATAAAAACGGTTATGATTTTGAGTGAGAGCGGGTAGAGCGTTGCCGCAAATTTCAGTTTAA
>Ga0210046_1003100_pt1 | contig 11309 bp, 6 predicted proteins | sample CryGeyCG2114_250_FD_185461 | JGI IMG/M metagenome (GOLD analysis project Ga0210046, IMG submission 185461) | Groundwater microbial communities from aquifer - Crystal Geyser CG18_big_fil_WC_8/21/14_2.50 (SPAdes) (version 2) | ecosystem: Environmental > Aquatic > Deep subsurface > Groundwater ... | reverse complement strand
TGGGGTAATATATTTGGTGATATAGTTATGGCCTCTGCTATTATTGATAGAATTGTGCATCATGCTTTTATTATCAAAATTATTGGTGAGAGTTTTAGAACTAAAGATTTTTCTAAATCTGCTTAATTCTTTTTTATATTTGATGGTACCTTTTTCGTGAATATTGCCGGCTCTTTTTCGTGAATATTAACATAAGCTCTCTTTTTCGGCTTTTGTGGTGTAAATCCCCATCTTTCTAGGTAAGTACCCATAGTTCGTATTGCAATGGTTACTCCAAATTCCATTTTTATCAATTCTACTATTGCTCGTCTGGTCCATAAGGCAAATGGTAACTTTAATTGATCTGGCATCTTATCAATTATTAAATTTTGTACTTGTTTCTCTTGTTCTGAGCTTAATAATCTACCAATACCTTTTTTGTGCCCTTGTGGTTTTTCTTTCAGACCTTTGTAACCATACTTTTTGTAGTTTTTGTTCCAAGTGTATACTGAATTCTTATTAACACTTAAGTGTGAAGCTACTTCTTTTTGGCTCTTTCCTTGTTCTAGAAGGCGTATTGCTCGTTGCCTTATTGATTCTTTTGTCTCTATACTCGCTGTTCGTAAATCTAATTTTTCCATATCACAATATACGTAATTCTAAAACAAATTCCTATTATAAATATGCCGAGTTAATAATAATGAGTAAATTTGTTTTCAGGAATTATGACTCAATTCGACAAAATATAATTTAAGTTTTCACCTTGCAAAAACATATTAGTTTACCTAACTTATCAAAATAATATTTTAAGGCAAGTTCTATATGGTTTATTAATTTGATGAAACAAAACAAATAAAATCAAAAAATATTTGGTGAATCCAATGAAAAGTAAAGCTATGGAATTTATTGATTCTAAAAAAGTTGATTCATTACTAGAGGGTTTCAACAATTCAACCGGATTTGTTACTGCCATTCTTGACCTCGAAGGAAATGTATTGTCTAAATCAGGATGGAGACAAATATGTACTGAATTTCACCGTATCAATCCGGAAACTTCAAAAAGGTGTACAATCAGCGATACTGAATTAGCCAATAAAATGGGTGAAGGCGAAAAATACCATTTCTACAAATGTTTGAACGGATTGGTTGATGTATCTGTACCTATTGTGATCAATGGGGAACATATTGCTAACCTATTTTCCGGTCAATTCTTTTTGGAAAATCCCGATTTAACATTCTTCAAAAAACAAGCAAAAGAGTTTGGCTTTGATGAAAACAAATATTTTGATGCGCTCAGCAAAGTACCCATCGTTTCAGTGGATAACGTTAAAACAGCAATGGATTTCCTTCTTGATATGACTCAGTTAATTAGTGATCTGACATTTCAGAAAGTAGAACAGGTCGAATTGAACAAACAAATCGGTGAAAGCGAAGAAAAATTTAAATCACTGTTCGAATCTGCAAATGTTAGTAAATCAATTACCTTACCCACAGGTGAAATCCAGGTAAACCAAGCATTTTGTGATTTGCTGGGGTACACACGTGTGGAATTGTGGAACAAAAAATGGCAAGACTTAACACCTGAAGTTGAAATAACAACAATTCAGGCATTTTTAAATCCATTGCTAAAGGGTGAAAAAGATTCAGCTAGGTTCGAAAAAAGATATATTTGTAAAAACGGAACCTACATCTGGGCTGATGTAAGTGTTTCAATCCAACGTGATAAAAATGGCAAACCGCTTCATTTTATAACAACCATAATTGATATCACCGAACGCAAACAAGTTGAAGAAGAGTTAAAAAAGACTGCACTTTTGCTACAATCCAGTATCGAAAGTCCCAAAGACATGATTATTCTTTCCATAGATAAAAATTATAACTATCTGTATTTTAATGAGTGTCATAAAGCAATAATGGTATATGCCTACGGCAAAGATGTAAAAATAGGTATGAATTTATTAGATTGTATTACCAATGAAGAAGACAAAATAAAAGCAAAAATAAATTACGATAAAGCACTAAACGGTGAAAGCCATATCACAATTCAAGAATATGGCGATATTGAAAGGTCGTATTTTGAAACAAGATACAACCCTATTTTTAATGACAAAAACGAAATTATTGGTACAACCGCATTTTCAACCAACATTACTGAACGTAAAAAGATTGATTTTGAGCTGCATAAGTTCGTTATGCTTGTTGAAAGTAGCAGCGAATTTATCAGCATTTGCGACCTTAATCTTCAGCCTATCTACGTCAACCCTTCGGGAATTCGCATGGTAGGACTGCCCGACCTGGCCGAAGCCTGTAGGGTAATGGTGCATAATTATTTCTTCCCCGAAGACCAGCGGTTTATGACGGAGGAGTTTTTCCCGCGAGTGTTGAGTGAAGGAGAAGGCGACGTGGAGATCCGTCTCCGTCATTTCCAGTCCGGCGAGCCGATCTGGGTGTTATACTACCTCTTTAAAGTTTGCGACGACAATGGAAAGCCCGTTGGCTGGGCTACGGTTAGCCGTGACATTACCGAGCGCAAGCAAACAGAAGAAAAATTAAGAGTAAGCGAATCCCGCTTCAGAAAATTATTCGAAGACGGTGCAAACGGCATGGTGATGGCCGGTAAAGATTTTAAATTCATGATGACAAACAAAACATTCTGCCAGATGACAGGGTACCAGGAGGAAGAACTTCAACAACTTACTTTCGCCGATATTACTCATCCTGATGACAGAGCTAAAGATATTTTCCAAGTTAAAAAAATGATGGCAGGTGAGATTGATGTTTACAGAACCGAGAAAAGGTATAAAAAAAAGGATGGACAAACTTTCTGGGCGCAACTTACCGTTTCACCAATTAATGATTCAAATGGTCAGTTTCTCTATTTTGTCGGTATAATTGTTAATGTAACAGAGCGCAAAAATGCTGAAATGAAATTAACTGACAGCGAAGAGCGTTTACGCTTAGCCACCGAACAATCAAATGTTGCAGTTTGGGAATATGATTTCAACACCAATTCCATGTCGCGCTCCAGCAACCACGACAAGTTATATGGTCTTGAGTGGCAAAGCAAATGGGATATTAATACATTCCTGAATGCAATACATCCCGAAGACCGCAAATATTCAAATAATTTCATTAAGAGTTCTATGGCACCGGGCGGTACTGATAATTACAGATTTAATTTCCGTGTTGTCTTCCCATACAATTCCATCCGCTGGTTAACTGTTAATGGACGTGTAATTGAACGCAATAAAAGTGGGCAAGGAATAAGGGTGCGCGGTACATTGATTGATATTACTGAACAAAAAAATGCTGAACTGGATTTAATAAGAATGTCCCGCATTATGAAAAATTCTCAGGAAATTGCTCATCTTGGGAGTTTTGAATTTGTTGCTGCCGACCAAACCACCATCTGGTCAGAAGAAGAGTACCGCATTTATGGCCTTGACCCCAACGGGCCATCACCGGAATACAACGTAATGCTGGAAAAATGTATTCATCCCGATGATGCAAAATTGCTTCATGATACCTTTAAGGCAGCAATGCAAAACCAGGGGGTTTATGAGCTGGAACACCGTATTGTAAGACCTGACGGAAGTGTTCGATACGTATATGACAAAGCGCATCCCTATTTTGATGAACAAGGCAACCTTTTGCGCTACGTTGGGGCAACTCTCGACATAACCGATAGAAAACGCCTTCAGGAAGAACTGGAAATACTGAACACCGCGCTTGAAAAGAAAGTAGAACAGCGAACCGCCCTGCTTGAAGCGTCTAACAAAGAACTTGAGGCCTTCTCCTATTCTGTTTCTCACGATTTACGCGCACCGCTTCGCCACATCAACGGATTTGTTGATTTGTTAAACAGTCAGTTCAAAGATGAACTGCCTGAAAAAGCCCAACACTATCTGGACACGATTTCAGGGGCTTCCAGCCAAATGGGTACTTTAATTGATGACCTGTTGCAATTTTCAAGAACAGGTCGAAAGGAATTAAGGAAAACAGAGCTCGATTTGAATATGCTCTTAAAGGAGGTATTGGAAGAATTGAAAACCCTTATAAAAGGAAGAAATATTACATGGGATATAAAGGTGTTGCCTAAAGTTTTTGGCGATTATACATTGCTAAAACTGGTTTTGACTAATCTGCTTGAAAATGCAGTTAAATTTACACGCAATCAAAAAACTGCCAAAATTTCCGTATCTTTTACGGAAGAAACAAAAGATTTTGTATTTTGCGTTTGCGATAATGGTGTAGGCTTCAACATGAAATATGCACATAAATTATTTGGTGTTTTTCAGCGGCTTCATTCCCAGACCGAGTTTGAGGGTACCGGAATAGGCCTCGCAAATGTGCAACGCATTATTCAAAAGCATATGGGGCGTGTTTGGGCGGAAGCCGAACCCGGGAAAGGTGCAAAATTTTATTTTAGTTTACCAATATACATTAGGGAAATATAATGAAAAAATTAAAAACCATTTTACTAGTCGAAGATAATCCGCAGGATGTGGAACTAACCATCGAAGCCTTATCGGAATACAACCTGGCTAACAGCATCGTTACCGTTGGTGATGGTGTTGAGGCTTTTGAGTACCTTCAATATGAGGGTAAATTTAAAACGAGGATGAAAGGCAATCCGGCAGTGATTCTGCTCGACATCAAAATGCCACGCATGAACGGCATTGAAACCTTGGAAGCCATCCGGAAAGATAAAAAGCTAAGAACCATTCCGGTGGTCATGCTAACCTCTTCACGCGAGGACCCCGACCTGAAGAAATGCTATGATTTAGCTGCAAACGCCTATGTAGTAAAACCAGTTGATTTTAAAGAATTTATTGATGCCGTGAAAAATATTGGTGTTTTCTGGGCAATACTAAACGAACAACCACAATTGGACTAATTATGGAAAATAATATAAGTATAAAAAATAAGTCAATTAAAGTACTTATCCTGGAAGATTCGTTACAGGATATGAAGTTGATGGTTGCCCATTTGTCTCAAGCCGGTTATCTGCTTGATGTAACTCATTCAGAAGACGAAACTAGATTCAGAGAAGCTCTCAAGAAAAATAAATATGATATTATTCTCTCCGACTTTAAACTACCCGGGTTCGATGCTTTTGGAGCATTGGAAATTTGTCAAGAATTCTGTCCGGAAGTTCCTTTTATCTGCGTTTCAGGATCCATTGGCGAAGTCGCTGCCGTAGAATTACTGAAAAAAGGTGCAGTAGATTATGTGATAAAAGACCGTCCCGACCGACTTCCTTATGCTGTTCAAAATGCCATTGAGAAGGCAAAAGAAAAAGCCGCACACTTTAAAACCGCATGTGAACTAAAAGAAAATTACAACCTTATTCGGCTTGCCGGGGAAAAAGCCAAACTGGGCGGGTGGTTTGTAGTTCTGAAGGAAAACCGCTTTTATTGGTCAGATGTAGTAGCATCTATACATGAAATGCCTTCAGGTTATGCCCCATTGGTTGACGAGGGGATTAACTTCTATGCCCCGGAATGGCGCGATAGGATTACAAAAGTATTTACTGATTGCGCGACCAAAGGTATTCCGTATGATGAGGAGATGGAAATAATTACCGCCACTGGTAGGAGGGTCTGGGTTAGAACCATTGGAGAAGCCGTACGCGACGAAAATGGAAATATCGTTAAGGTCCAGGGCGCATTTCAGAATATTACATTAAAGAAACAAGCCGAAAAAGAACTGAAAAACAGTGAAGCCCTGTACAAAGCAATTTTTGAATCTACAGGAACAGCAACCTTAATTGTTGAAGAGGATACCACCATTTTGACGGCAAACAACGAATGCCTCAATTTAACCGGTTATACTTCGTCTGAATTGATTGGTCAGAAATGGACTAACTATGCAGCACAGGAGAGTTTACAGGAAATGCTTAGTAATCATCAGCTCAGACTTAAAAATCCCAAACTGGCGCCCCGAAAATATGATGTAAAACTGCTGAATAGTAAAGGTGAAAAACGCGATGCCGTTTTGAATATCAATATGATTCCAGGAACCAAACAAAGCGTTGTTTCTATGCTGGATATCACTGAACGCAAACAAGCTGAAAAAGAGCTTCAAAAAAGCAAAAGCAACCTTGAAGAATATTTTGAAAACGATATTTCGGCCGATTATGTGGTTTCGGTCGAAGGTGAAATTTTCAGCTGCAATAAAACCTTTTTGGAATTCTTTGGCTTTGAGAAAAAATTGCAAACCGAAAAATTTAACATTACTCAATTATATAAAAATCCAAACGACAGAAAAGAGCTGCTCCGAAAAGTAAAAGAAACCGGGAAAGCAGAAAATTTCGAAGTGGATTTTATAACACTCGATGGCAAAGAAATGAATGTGATTTTGAATGCCATTGGTATTTTTGACGACTCGGGAAAGCTCATTAAATTACGTGGATATGTAGTTGATGTTACAAAACAAAAATTAGCTGAAAAAGAACTTCTGGAAAGTGAACAAAAATACCGCTTATTATTTGCCAATAACCCGCAGCCTATGTGGATTTACGACATCGAAACACTTGTATTTCTGGAAGTAAACCAGGCAGCCATAAGCCACTATGGGTATTCACAGGAAGAATTTCTTTCCATGACATTAAAAGATATCCGTCCGGTTGAAGATATTTCCGCCTTGATGGATGATATTAAAAATACACGGTTGGAATATAATTCAGCCGGTGAGTGGAGACACCTTAAAAAGAATGGTGAAATCATCAACGTGGAAATTACATCGCATTCCGTACTATTTAACAACCGGAATGCACGGCACATCTTGATTAACGACATTACCGAACGCAAACGAGTTCAGTTTGAATATCAAACCATGATTAAAACTTCAAAAGATGGTTTCTGGGTTGTTGATGCCCTTACCGGAAAATTGATAGATGTAAACCAAGCTTACTGCGAAATGATTGGTTTTACGCGCGAAGAGTTGCTTCAAATGACCATCAGGGATGTTGAAGCAGTTGAAACCCAGGAAGAAACAAGGCAACACATTGCATTAATAATGGAAAAAGGATTTGATTCTTTCGAATCGAAACATAAAACCAAATCTGGGAAAATCATTGATATTGAAGCTAGTGTTACCTACATTTTGTTGGGTACCGAACAATTCTTTGTATTTGTAAAAGATATATCAGAACGTAAACGTGCAGAAAATGAAATATTAAAATTATCTCACAGCGTTGAACAGAGCCCAGCTTCAGTTATTGTTACCGATTTGAATGGGAATATGGAATATGTTAATCAAAAAACTCTGGAGATTACCGGCTACACAAAAGAAGAATTAATCGGCAAAAATCCCCGGGTATTTAATTCAGGCGAAAAACCGAAAGAAGAATATCAGCAGCTTTGGTCCGTAATTTTATCGGGCAAGGAGTGGTATGGCAAATTCCACAACAAAAAGAAAAACGGCGAACTCTACTGGGAATCTGCATCCATTTCGCCCATACTTAACGATAAGCAGGAAATAATCAATTACGTGGCCATAAAGGAAGATATTACAGAACGAAAACGCCTGGAAGATGCGCAGAAACTAATGCTTGAAATTTCACAGCTTGCAACCAAAAATACTACACTCACTTCCTTTCTTGCAGAAGTACACCAAAAAATTAAACAGATTATCCGTGCCGATAATTTTTATGTGGCCTTATACAACGAAATGGACAATACGTTTTCCTTTCCTTATCACGTTGATGAACATGATTTGGTGCAGTTAAACAAACCCTATAATTTCAGCAACGGTTATACCGATTATGTCCTTAAAACCAATCAATCACTTATTATTACGCCACAAAACCAACTTGAAGTTGAGAAAGATGGAACCATAAATGGTCGTGGAGATGAATTGTCGGTTTGGCTGGGCGTTCCATTTAAAACAACCGAAGGCAACAAACCAAACGGGGTAATGGCCATACAGGATTATAAAAACCTGGAATCATACACCGAAACGGACAAATCGATAATGGAAATTATTGCCCATAACATTGGTAGTTTTATTGAACGAATTAAATATGTCGAAGAATTGGTAAGTGCCAAAGCTAAAGCCGAAGAGATGAATAGGGTGAAGTCATACTTCTTTTCAAATATGAGTCATGAGCTAAGAACTCCTTTTGTGGGAATTATGGGTTATGCTGAACTACTTTATAGCGAATTAGAAAACGAAGATCACCGCGAAATGCTGGAAGGTATTTTGAAAACTTCAAATAGAATGTTAGAAACATTAGACAATATTTTAAATATTACTAAGTTTGAATTTGATGGAATTGAGTTAAAGTTTCAACCTTTTAATTACACTTCTTTGTTGAAAACATTTGCTAAAGAATTTGAAATAACTGCTTCTCAAAAAGGTCTGAAAATAATCTGTAATTATAAAGATGAAAATCTAATTGTAGATTCTGATGAACGTGCCATTGGAAGTATCATATCAAATCTTTTAAGTAATGCTGTTAAATATACTACAAATGGTGAGGTTACACTTTATTCCGAGTTAGAAACTTTTAATAATTCAAATTTTCTGGTAATTAAAATTATTGATTCTGGAATAGGTATTCCTGAAAATAAAAAAGAGTTGATATTTGATGAATTTCGGCAAGTCAGTGAAGGAACTACTAGGCGTTTTGATGGAACCGGACTTGGCCTTGCCATCGTTAAAAAAACAGTTAACCAACTGGGAGGAACTATTTTAGTTGAGAGCGAGGTAGGCAAAGGTAGTACGTTTACTGTATCGTTGCCTGTAAAAATTAATGTTTCCAATTATAAATTAGATGATCATTCTAATAAAATAAAATCCTCTATCATAAAAAACGAAAAATTACATGGTAAGACTTTGCTTTACATTGAGGATGATCCAGCCGCTCAGGATGTGTTTAGAAGAGCACTATCAACTATATATAATTTTGATTTTGTTCCGGTTGCCGAGGATGCCTTCAAGTTAATAAACCAAAAGGAATACGATGCTTTTCTTGTTGATATTAATTTGGGAATGGGTATAGACGGCCTAGAAATAGTAAATCAAATAAATCAGATAACTAAATATAAAAATACGCCAAAAATTGCAATTACTGCATTTGCTTCTGAAGAAGATAGAAGTGTATTTTTAAACAATGGATTTACTCATTATTTCTCAAAGCCGTTTTTAATGGAAGATTTAAAAGAACTACTTGCTAAATTATTTTCTGATTAAACCTGGATAATAAAATAGGATTAAAATTGACAATTTTAGAAAAAGAATAATCAATATAGAAGCGAACTTTCCCCGACATACTTGGTCTTAGCGTTTGTACCCAAAAGGTTAAGTGAACAATGGTATAAAAGCTTATCAAATAGCGATCACTCTGTGAGAGTGAGTTAGTCGAATATGCACTAATTCTTTTCTAATGCACACTGGGGGATAAACTCTAAATTCTGTCTTTAGTATTTCTATTCTTTAAACAATAAGGCAGCCCAAAGTTTTGTTAATGAACACAAAACCTTTTGGCTTGTCCAATTTATAAGAGCATAAAAAAACGTCTTAACAACAACGTTCTTTTACAACACATAAAACTACAGTTGCACCCGAAGGCTTTTACGCTTTGGAACGCTAACACTTCGACTTTTTATCATCTGTAAAACAAAACATTTTTGCAAACTTCTGTTAAGAACATAAAACTACAGTTGCACCCGAAGGTTTTCACGCTGTGGAACGCTACCTTCGGTTTTTAATTATCTGCAAAACAAATGATTTTTGCAAACCTCTATTAAGAGCATAAAAACAATTGTTGAGGCAACACAAATGTTTTTACTAAAACAAATATTCTATGGGTTTCACCTATCCAATTCGGTCAGCAAAATATTTAAATATCATTTTCGCTCACCTGTTTTGTGCGAAAGACACCCAAATTAAAATTCAGAAGATACCGCTTTCATAATATCATTTTGAATATCATTATTTTTTAATTTTATATATTTGGTAATATTTTCATCGTTTTGAAAAACCACAACATACATTTTATTTATATGCTCTATTGCTTTTGTAATTGAAATATCAAGTTTGTAGTGTTTTAGGGTTCGTTCTAATTCTTTATACAACAAATACGAAACAAAAGAAATACAAATATGTGCCTCTATTTTTTTGCGTAACCAATGATAAATTGGTCTAATTTTTAAGTCTGTTTTGGAGATTCTAAATGCCTTTTCTATCTTCCAAAGATTGTTGTAATTTTCAATTACTTCCTCGCCATTAAGAGCAGTATTTGTTAAATAACCTTTTAGCCCATCCCAATTTTTATCTTTTTCAAATTTATCATAATCTATTTTAATTTTTAGTTCACCATCAATTTGCAAATACTTATTATATCCACGGTTGTTAATATGGCTTTTGGTTAAACGCCCAGTAGATAAATTGTTTTCTAACCTCTTCAATCCGCGGTCTCTATTAAACTTGTCTTTTCTAGCTCTTCTATTAGAATAAGTTATAACTCTTTAAAAATGTCAGTATAAAAACTCTTTAGAAATGTCATGTTAAGTTAATAAAATATTATTATTAAATTAGAACTAGGGGTAACGTAAGGGGCCCGTAGGGCGACTGGAGTTACCCCTAGTTCTTTCGAAAATAATGTTGCTATTTCCATTTTACTCATATCTTGCTTTTCCTATTTTTACTCTTTTCCAAGGATGATCTTTTCTTGGTTTTGTTATTACCTTTTTTGTTCTTTGGACTCTTTCAGTTATTGGCTGATATTCAAGCTCTTTTTCATCATAAAAAATGTGTAATGTATCATCGAGATATTTTCTAATCGTTACAAATTCCTTTGGTCTTGGTAACGGATTCTCGGATATTTGGAGTTGTATTAGTTTCCCAGTTAAGGTTATTGTATAATCATTTTTTACTTGTCTTGTCTGCTCATAACAGAATATATTTCTTAAATCGTAATCTTTTTCACTTCTGTGAATATCTGCAAAATCATCATCTAGCGAAAATTGTTTGTTGTAGTTTTCAATAAACTCTTCTTTTAGAAACTTATTAGCTTCTCCTATGGTTGATATTCCTCGTAACCTCATTTCCTTTACTAAACTGTCTTGAAGGGTTCTATTGCCTCGTTCTACTCGACCTTTGCCTTGTGGACTTTGGGCATATATGATTTTTACTCCCAGTTTTCTCATTGCTCTACCAAATTCTGTTTCTTTTCCTTTCTCATAATAAACTGAATGCCTATCAACATAAATTGAATGTGGAATCCCTTTGTATTCTACATATTCCCAAAATACTATAAATGCATTTTCCGTGGACTCTGTTGGCGAAAAGCGCATATGAGAGCTGCTACTAGCATCGTCAAC
>Ga0210046_1003093_pt1 | contig 11340 bp, 15 predicted proteins | sample CryGeyCG2114_250_FD_185461 | JGI IMG/M metagenome (GOLD analysis project Ga0210046, IMG submission 185461) | Groundwater microbial communities from aquifer - Crystal Geyser CG18_big_fil_WC_8/21/14_2.50 (SPAdes) (version 2) | ecosystem: Environmental > Aquatic > Deep subsurface > Groundwater ... | reverse complement strand
CGTGGTGGGCTCGACGTTGACGAAGGCGACTTCGTTCTGCCTGCCCTTGTGCTGCGGATACGAGATCAGCGTGCCAGCCACGAAGACATTTACCAACCAGGTCGTGACGTTCCTGTATCTGGCATATAGACTCGCTGGTCTCGACCCTTCGATCCTTCGACAGGCTCAGGACGGCGCTTCGGGTTTCGATACGCCCCGCGACGATCAGCGGGGCTACTCAACCCTCCGCTCAGGGCGGCGTGCGCTTGATAGCATCCCTGAATTAATGGAGCAGACGATTGAGATGGTCGGACCACAGATCGAAGCGATCGCGAAAGACATCAACGCGAACGGATGGAACGACATGTATTGTCTCGGCTACGGCGCGACCTATCCGATCGCGTTGGAAGGCGCATTGAAATTAAAAGAAATTACGTATGCCCATTGCGAAGGGATGCTCTCGACCGAGTTCAAACACGGACCGCTCTCTGCGGTGAGCAAGGGCTTCCCGATTGTCTTTGTTGTGGGACCAAACGATGTGCCGCTCATCATCAGCGGGATCAACGAAGTGAAAGTGCGCGGCGCACGCACGATCACCATCGCCGAAGAGGACGCCCGCCTGCGCGCCAACGGCGATGACCTGGTCGTCATCCCCAAGTCAGATGCGCAGATTTCGGCTTTGCTTGCTGTATTGCCGTTGCAATTGCTCTCGTATCACATGAGCGTGTTGCGCGGGTTTGATCCTGATTTTCCGAGGAATTTGTCCAAGACGCTGACGGTGGATTGAGGTAAACGGACTTTATAACGGATACACGGATAGCGGATCAAAATGACCGAGCCAGATTACATTTCGGCGCACAAGCACTCAAACAGACATCGCGCTGAACTTGACGAAAGCGATGCCTGTGGTTGCTTTTATTGTCTCCAAATCTATCCGCCAACAGAGATTCAAGAATGGATTGACGACGAGACGACCGCGCTCTGTCCATATTGCGGAATCGACTCCGTCATTGGCGCAAAATCAGGCTATCCAATCACGGAAAAGTTTCTACTGAAATTGAAAGAACACTGGTTTGATTCGTGACCACTGTAAGACCTGACAGGTTTCCACCGAATCCCGATTGACCAAGTACACCGCGACGCGGAGAAGTCCGAATGACTCGCGCCACGATAAAACCTGTCAGGTCTGCGAGTTACTCCTGATTTCCCGAGAAATTTGTCCAAGACGCTGACGGTGGATTAGCGGCAGAGGCGTATAATTCGGTATAATTCTGATAAACCAATGGTTGAGTAGGCGTGCTTGCGCGAATCGAGAGATATTTTTAAAATGGAAGCAAAGGTTGAAAGAAAGGAGTGTGCGTATGGCACAGTTAATCACAGAGATGGTGGCAAAAGAGCCGTATCAATACTATCCGTTTGGAAAGTATGTGGCGCGCGCGCCGGGGGTATGCGGCGGTCGTCCCACTTTTAAATATACACGGATCGAGATCACGGGAACACTTGACCGATTAGCGGCAGGCGAAACAATAGATGCCATTGTGGCGGGCTATCGCGGCAAGGTTTCGCGCAAGGCTGTGATTGAAGCCATCCAGTTGATTTCCCGTCAGTTCCTCAAAGCGCTCCCCAAATTACAGAGTACCGCACACATGTCCCATGCGTAACTAAACCAGAATTCAATTTTTCACTCGTAATTCTTTCCAATAAGTTTAGTAAATTATGCCACAAGCGGTAGAGCCTGCCTGATGATCGTCCTTGACGAGCAATTGCTGGGACGCGACGTCGAGGGACAAATCGCTCAATGGTATCGGGGAGCGGTCTGTTTCATCACGGATTTGCGTCCCAACACAGTGATCAAAGACGATGTCATTCCCAGGTTGCTCGGAGGAGAGAATCAACCAACGTTTGTCACGATCAACGAACAGGATTTTTGGCGCAAAGCCCAGACCAACTGACGATTCTGTATCGTGTGCTTTGCCTTGCCAGACGCGCGAGCGCGCGAAATTCCAGCGCGGCTGAGACGGCTATTTGACCATCCGTTGTTTGAGACGAAAAAGAAGCGCATGGGGAAAGTGATTCGGATCGCAGAGAAGGAAATCAGATATTACAGCGTTGACGACACGACAATTCAAAGGGTTGAATTCACGCCTTGAACGAAAAACCATTGGTTCGGTTAAGACCTGACAGGTTTCCACGGAATCCCGATGGGACAGGTTCAATGCAACACGGAGAAGTCCGAATGACTCGCGCCACGATAAAACCTGTCAGGTCTGCTCGGTAACCCCGATTTTCCGAGGAATTTGTCCAAGACGCTGACGGTGGATTGAGAATGGCTTGGTGATAAAATGGTAGCGAGGTGAAAGATGGAACGAATTGTTGTAAACCCCAAGGTCCACTTTGGCAAGCCCATTATCAAAGGCACGCGCATTACGGTCCAAAATGTACTTGAATTGCTCAACGAAGGCCTGACCTTCAAGCAGATCATCCAGGATTATTATCCCGACCTGAAGCAAGATGACATCCGCGCCTGCCTGCAATATGCCATTGCGCTGGTGGCGGCTGAGGATATTCACATCTCTTCGGTGGCGGCATGAAGTTTCTGCTCGACCAGGATGTGTACGCCCTGACGGAGCGGTTCCTGCGCGAGCAGGGACATGATGTAGTGACAGCATCGCAGTTGGGGTTATCCCGCGCCTCTGATTCTGACTTGCTGAAGACCGCAAGCGAGCAGAGGCGCATTTTTGTAACACGCGACAGGGATTTTGGCAATCTTGTCTTTGTACACAGCGCAGGAAGCGGAGTGATCTACTTGCGGATGTTGCCGTCCACAATCAAGGATGTCCATGCCGAGTTAAAAAAAGTCCTTGAAACGTACAATGAGACGGAATTGGAAAAGGCATTCGTAGTTGTGGAACAACACCGCCACCGTATCCGAAAGATCGAATAAAGCCATCGGGCAATTTCAAGCACAAACAGGTTTGATTTCCCGAGGAATTTGTCCAAGACGCTGACGGTGGATTGAGAGCAACCGTATCGTTGTATAATAAAGAAAATACGCCATGCAGACATTTCCATGCCCCTACTTGAACGGTGACGTTGAATTAACAGATGAACGTGAAGCGCATATCGCTCAAACCCATCCAGATTTGTTGCCAGAATATCTTCCACAGGTAAAGCAAACACTGGCTGACCCCGATCAAGTACGGCGCAGTATTCGCATGAGCGGGGCGCGCATTTTTTATCGTTGGTTCGATGATGTTCGTCAAGGCAAGTACGTGGTAGTGGTGGTTGTCAGTGAAACTGCTCCCGCCGAGCGGAATTGGATCATTACCGCCTATGTCACCCGCCGTTTGATCAATGGAGAAATGGAATGGCAGAAAAACTAACTTTCCAATATGACCGCGAAGCAGACATCCTGTATATCAACACCGTCACACCTTACGCTGAACAGGAATCTGAGGAGTTGGCCGATGAGATCATTGCGCGTCTCAACCCGAAAACAGGCAAAGTTGAGAATCTTGAAGTGCTGTTCTTTACCAGCCGACTGCTGAGAAGGGAATTGTTCTCCCTGCCTGTCATCGCAGACCTGCGTCAGGTTACGACAGCCTAACCGCGAGACGGTAACAATCCAATGTTGCCGTCTTTTTTTTTGCGATTGAATGTGTTAAGACCTGACAGGTTTTCACCGAAACTCGATTGACCATGTACAGCGCGACACGGAGAAGTCCGATAGACACGCGCCACGATGAAACCTGTCAGGTCTGCGAGTTACTCCCGATTTCCCGAGGAATTTGTCCAAGACGCTGACAGTGGATTGAGGCACAATTCAAGTAAAATAGAAAAAGTTGGCTTGATAGTCTCGCTATTTCTGGAGACAATAGAGACATACCCCCCAGTAGTAGCTTCGGCGAACCTGGTGCGAGACCGCCTCACGGCGGTCTCTGTGTTAAAGGACAATCCATGCTCACCCGAAATGTGAAACGAGGAAACTTATGAGTGATGGTTTACATATCGTATCCTTGACCGAGTACGAATACGAGGTTCTGAAAAACAATTCCATGATCTCCCAACTTTGCAAAAAGCAATTGAAATCAAGGAGGAAAAATGGCGACGAAATTGAATTGTCCATGACGATGGGAGAACTCGAAGATTTGATTGGGCATGTCGCCGCGGAAGCGAATCACACACGGTCGAAACGACAGGCAGAAGATTTGGGAGGGATTTGCGATTATCTTGAGGCTTGCTCTTTCAATCTAAGGACGCAACCATAATACTTGATAGGCGCGCTCAGGCGTTGAGCGAAACGGGTTGTGGATTGTCCATGGCGATGGGATAGGTCAGTGGCGCGGGTTATAATGAGCCTATCCACCCAAGGAGCAAGAATGCCTAAACACGTTGTGAAGAGTCTTTACTACATCACACACATCAACAACCTGCCCTCCATATTACGATACGGAATTCTTTCCCATCGGCAGGTAGAGATACAGGGCATTCCGTTCACACCAGTTTACAACCCCGAAATCGTTGCGAATCGCGAACAGCGATTAACTCCCGATAGGAAAAGCCTTTGGGATTACGCCAATGTTTATTTTCAGCCGCGCAACCCAATGCTTTACAAGGTAATAAGCGAAACCGACAAAAAAGATGTCGTCATTGTTGCGGTAAAGCCACAGGTTGTTGACGCGCAGGGCGCTTTTATTTCGTTGGGAAATGCCGCAAGTTCGTTATCTCCGCTTTTGGACATCAAATCTGGACTCCAAAATATTAACGGCGAATACTGGCAGATCATCAACAACGATTGGTGGAAAACCGAAGACGGCACCAAGCGAAAGATCATGGCGGAGTATCTCATCCCGAACGGAATTCCGCCGACAGACATTCATTCTGTTTATGTGACCAGTCCAGCGGTTGCCGAAAGGATTCGACCTGTATTGAACGAATTTCCACATCCCGTGTCGGTGGTGGTCGAGCCGCATATGTTCTTCCAGCCGAGAAGACATGGGGCAATCACCGATAAATTATCCTGGGTGGATGGGGATATGTTCTTCTCGCAAATGCAAACGCTTACGGTCAGCGTCAACACGGTTGGCGTAATGGGAAAAGGACTGGCTTCAAGGGCAAAGTATCAATTTCCCGATATGTACGTTGTTTATCAGGATGTTTGCAAAAGCAAAGCGCTTGTCATGGGAATGCCTTATTTATACAAGCGCGAAGCGTCTCTCGATGAAGACTTGGCAGACGAGCCATTGTCAATGCCCAATTTGAATGCAAACAAATGGTTCCTGTTATTCCCCACCAAAGAACACTGGAAAGAAGGGTCAGACCCCAAGGGAATCGAAACAGGGTTGGAATGGCTTCTGGAAAATTACAAGACGGAAGGCGTTCAATCCATTGCCATGCCTGCGCTTGGGTGCGGATTGGGCGGGTTGGATTGGAAAGATATGGGTCCGCTGATGTGCAGGTATCTTTCAAAGATGGATGTACGCGCTTCCATTTATTTGCCACAGGAACAGCAGATCGCTCCTGAGTTTTTGAGGAGGGAATTTTTGTTGGGAAAGTAGCTGGAGTTTTCCAAATGGTTGCGAACTTCGGCGTGACATGACGCCCGCCGAAAAGACTGCGAAGCATGTGGCAGGAATTATGCGGGAATAAGTTGGGAGTCCATTTGAAAGACCTGCCAAGCTACCTTGAAATTCCAAAGTCTTACTTTCCTTTTTCATGGTATCTGTCTCGCCAAGCATTCGGCGACACCCAAATCCCAAGAAAAGTTTTGAACAAGATGGGGTTGGAGAAGAGGCTGCAACAACTGCGCCGCGTCTCATGCGCGGCGCGGTCGCCCGGGGGCTGGTCAAGCTCATGAAACGCGCGCCAGCTTCCAGGTCAGGGTTGAAGCGGTTGTGGATTCTCCGCGCGGCGCCGGGCCAGGTTTCCCATCCACAGATAGCAGAGCGCCAACACACATCCAAGAATAAAACAACCCAGCCACAGGGCGTCTGGTCCGAAGCGCTCATAAACCCAGCCGCCGAGCACGGGGCCGATGAAGAAGGAAAGTCCCCAGGCGGAACCGAAGATGCCCTGGTACAGGCCGCGCAATTCGACGGGGGAAAGGTCGGCGATGAGGGCGGGCGCGACCGCCGAGGCAGTGATCTCACCCAGCGTCCAGACGGCGACGGTGAGGAAATAAAACGACAACAGGTCGCGGGCGAACATGTTCAAGCCGAAACCTGCCCCGAGAAAAAGAGCCGCGACGGCCATGGCGCGGAAGCGCGGCCAGTTCGAGGCCGCATTGCTCACCTGGATGCTGAGCGCCACGATCAGGAGGCCGTTGACGGCGATGGCCATTCCGAAATCGGCGGAGGTGAGTCCGTGCGACTGCATGTCGAGCGGAAGGGTGACGTAGCCTTGCATGTAGATGACCCCGATAAATAAAGCCAGCGCGCTGAAAATCAACAGAAGCGGTTCGCGCCGGACCTGTTGGATGCGCTCGTTTAATGAGGTGTGCGCGGCGTGACCGGCTTCCGCGGGCCGCGTCTCCGGGATGCGCGCGAATACGATCAACCCGAAAATAAATGTGGTCAGCGCGTCGCCGATGAAAAGCAGGAGGTAATTGTAGTGCGCCATGAAACCGGCCAAAATGGGGGCGAGCGAAAAGCCCAGGTTGACCGCCCAGTTCTGGTAGCCGAAGGCGCGGATGCGCGCGGAGGCCGGAACCAGGTCCGCAACCGCCGCGCCCATGGCGGGACGGTACAGGTCGGTGAAGAATCCCAGGATGAGAGTGAAGAAGGCGATCAACGGCAGGGACCGCGCAAAACCCAAAGCGATCATTGCCACCGGCGCGATGAACAAACTTATCAAGAGCACCGGGCGGCGGCCAAACCGGTCGGCCAGTTCACCGCCCACCAATTGCGCCGCGAAAGAACCCGCGCCAAACAGCGAGACTGTCAGCGCGGCCTGGCTGACTGAAACGCCGCGCTGGCTGGTGAGGTAAAGTGTGAGGAAGGGGATGACGAAACTGCCCAGGCGGTTGATCAAAATGCCGAGCCAAAGAAACCAGTAAGCGGGTGGCAGGTCGGCGGTCAGGATCGCAAAACGCGAGCGAATGGTTCGCATTTTCTGTCTCCTATGGCGAAAGCACTAGAATGAATGTTCTACGAATGTCGGGAGATGATACACCCATCATTCCGCCGCGTCAAGAAACAAGCAAACATCTTGATAGGCTTATCGTGAATCAAAATAGACATGTGGTTTGTCGCCTGAGACCTGACGGGTTTTCACAGAACCCCGATTGAGCGGGTACAATACAACGCGGAGAAGTCCGATGAATGCGCGCCACAATAAAACCTGTCAGGTCTGCGATGAAACCCCGATTTCCCGAAGCGTTTGTCCAAGACGTTGACGGTGGATTGGGATCGGGTCGTCGTTGGCGTACAATCCATTCCAATAAAAGCTATGGTCACAAGGAGTGAATTATGACAAGGATTAACCATTGGAAACAACTCGTAGATGAGCTATCAAAATTTAAGAACACGCCAACTCTTCACCCCAATTTCTTATTTCGCGGACAGGCCAGTAGCAAATGGACTCTCGAACCGTCATTCACTAGAATCGCAAAGAAGAAAGGATTAAGTAGAGCTCAGGTTCTTCAATTGGAAAGAGAGGCAGTAAACAAATTTTCAATCAGCGCCAGCAAATTACTTCCCTTGGAATATACAATTGATCTGACGCTTTCACGTTTCAAATCTTCAGACGGTAAGGGATTGGATTTCTTAGGCTGGTTCGTAGTTATGCAACATTATTTTGCGCCGACACGTCAGTTGGACTGGAGTGTTTCGCCTTGGGCAGCACTTTACTTTGCATGTTGCGAAGAGGATGAATTGGACGGTATGCTTTGGGTTGGCGATTTCAACAAAGTGACTGAATATGGAAACCAAAAATTGTCGAGCCTCGGTAGCGAATTCGTAGCGTTAATAACCGATCCAACCTCTCCTGACATTCTAATGTTCAGTAATGCGTTTAATACGAATCAAAGGGTCGAGGCGCAACAAGGAAAGTTCTCGATATGTACTAACCCACTTACAGATCATTTACCCATGCTTGAAGATGCTCAGGCGATAAGTAAACTAGAAATTCCAAAAGAACTTAAACCCATCGTAATGGTAGAGCTTGACCAGATGAATATATCCGCAAAGACTTTATTTCCCGGGGTTGATGGGCTTGGCAGATCAATCACTGTATATTGTAACCAGTGGGATAAGTCAAGCAAAATCACATAGAGACAAAGATTTGATGACATATCAATTTCCAAGTGAAATAGGAACAAGAAAGAGATTGTGAAGAAATTGATCTAAACTTAACTTTTCTCTTGACAAATAGACAAACTTCGATATAATCTCAAATAGATAAACGTCTATGAAAACCGATCCCGTCTTCTTTGCCAAAGCCCTCGCCGATGAGACCCGCCAGAAGATCATGAACCTGGTGTGCTGTGGATGGCTTTCAGTCAACGACATCGTTGAAAAGGTCAACGTCTCCCAGCCCACGGTCTCGCATCACCTCGCCATTTTGCGTGAGGCTGATTTGGTCACCATCCGCGAAGAGGGCAAGCAGACTTTCTATTCCCTCAACCAAAAGCGTGTCGCAAACTGCTGTGGACAGCTGATGATCAAATTCGCGCCCGAAACCGAGACCGCCGAAGCCGTAAAGAAGACAGTAGAAAACTAAGTTGTGGGATTCTGAATGATCGCAGAATCCCACCATTTTTGTCCGAATATATAGACAATCGTCTATTTGATAATTTCCTTTGTTCAGGAGAAATGAAATGAGTTCAAACATTCAGACAGTATCACGCGTAACCCGAACCAAAGATCAAGCAAAAGCGAGTTACGACAAGATGAGTTCGGCCTACGATTATTTCGCTGGTGTCTTCGAGCGGAATTATAGAAACATGGCATTGAAACAATTGAATGTCGCAAGGGGCGAAACTGTCCTTGAGGTGGGTTTTGGCACTGGTCATTGTTTGAAACAGATGGCCGAGGCAGTCGGAGAGGAAGGCAAAGTTTATGGCATTGATATTTCCTCAGGGATGCTTGCCATCAGCAGACGACGGCTGGAACGGGCAGGGCTTTGGAACAGGGTCGAATTGACCTGTGACGATGCGACGAAAATGCCGTACACGGACAACAAATTCGATGCCGTTTTCACGAGTTTTGCGCTCGAACTTTTTGACTTGCCTGAGATCCCACAGGTGCTTTCCGAGATCAAGCGCGTCTTGAAACCCAATGGGAGAATTGGAGTTGTCAGCATGTCGAAAGAAGGCGGCACTTCGATACTGGTGAGATCATACGAGTGGATGCACGAGAAACTCCCCCAGTACGTTGACTGCCGACCCATTTATGTGGAACAGTCAATCAAGGATGCTGGGTTTGTAATCCAGCACAAGGAGCGTGTCAGTTTATTGGGATTGCCAGGAGATATCGTGATTGGCACGAAACCGATCTCCTAAATGTCACTTTGTTTCCGTCATTGCGAGGGCGGCGTTCTCCCGAAGGGGCCCGAAGCAATCTCTTCGTCATGCTGGGGATTGTTTCGTCGCAACTTACGCTCCTCGCAATGACGGACAAAAAGAGAGGATCAATGACAACTGCCGTAGAAATCACACCCACTACCAGCGCGTTGACCTTTGCCAACCGTTGGGACCACTTCCTGGCGCGTTGGGCGGTCAACCGCATGGGACATCGCGTCGAGCCTGGCCTGTATTCGCTCGGCCATCCCACGCCCGATTCGCCTGTCTTCGTCACGGCAAATTACACGCTCAGTTTCGACGCGTTGCGTTCCGCGCTGAAAGGGGTTGACGGGTACATCCTCGCGCTCGATACGCAAGGCATCAACGTCTGGTGCGCGGCGGGAAAAGGGACGTTCGGCACGGACGAACTCGTCAAGCGCATCGAGGCGACGCGCCTGGGCGAAGTGGTCAACCATCGCGTCGTGATCCTGCCGCAGTTGGGCGCGCCTGGGGTGGCCGCGCACGAGGTCAAAAAGCGCGCCCACTTCAAGGTCGAGTATGGACCCGTCCGCGCGGAAGACCTGCCAGAATATCTCAAGACACGCACAGCCACGCCCGAAATGCGCCGCGTCCGCTTCACGCTCAAAGACCGAATCACGCTGATTCCCGTCGAACTGGTCGCGGTTCTTATCCCACTTTTGATCCTGATCGTGATCGGGTCTAAAGGCGCGATTGCCGCCCTCCTCGCGGGAACGGTTCTCTTCCCGATTCTTCTGCCATGGATTCCCACGCATAATTTCAGCACAAAAGGATTCATCCTCGGCGGCATCGTTGCCATCCCGTTTGCGATTGCGGCGTTTCTCAAAAGCCCTGAGTCGGCCTTGTGGCTGAGAAGCGCCTGGGCGTTGGTGTACGCGCTGCTGATCCCATCCATCACGGCTTACCTCACATTGAACTTCACTGGCTCAACCACATTCACTTCGCGCACGGGAGTCAAAACCGAAATGTTTGCTTACATTCCCGTCATGGCGTGGATGTTCGGCGCGGGGCTTCTTCTCAATATCGCATTGATCTTTGTCCACTGATCGGAGATCATTATGTTAAATGCTTATGCAACCAACACACTCCAGTATGATCCATCGCTTTGTATCGGGTGCGGCGTCTGCGCGGACGTTTGTCCGCACGGAACTTTCGAGATGCAAGGCAGGCTGGCTTATCTCGTCAATCAACAGGCCTGTATGGAATGCGGCGCCTGTCAGTTGAATTGTCCCGTCAACGCCATCCGCGTGGAAAGCGGAGTCGGCTGCGCGGCGGCGATGATCCGCGCCTCGTTGCGCGGTCAGAAGGAAGAAGCTTGCAGTTGCGGATAATTCAAATCAAATCATCCGTCATTGCGAGCGGAGCGAAGCAATCTCCTCCACCATCGCGGGGATTGCTTCGTAACGAACGCTCGCAATGACGACCACATAAGGAGACTCACATGACCCAATCCCCCACCCCCATTCACGAAGTCGTACGCGAGCATTACGCCGAGCGGATTAAGAACTCCGCTTCCTGTTGCGGACCTTCGGCTGATTCCTGCTCCGACAGCAATCTCTACCCCGCAGATTTGCTTGCCACCCTTCCCGCAGGCGAATCCGCCGTCAGCTACGGATGCGGCGACCCGATCACGCTGGCGTCGCTCCAGCCTGGACAGATCGTCCTCGACCTCGGTTCGGGCGCGGGTCTCGACTGCTTCTTCGCCGCGAAAAAGGTTGGCGCGACGGGACGCGTCATCGGCGTGGACATGACTCCCGAAATGATCGAACGCGCCACGTCGAGCGCGAAGCGGATGGGCGTCACCAACGTGGATTTCCGTCAGG
>Ga0210046_1003092_pt1 | contig 11341 bp, 8 predicted proteins | sample CryGeyCG2114_250_FD_185461 | JGI IMG/M metagenome (GOLD analysis project Ga0210046, IMG submission 185461) | Groundwater microbial communities from aquifer - Crystal Geyser CG18_big_fil_WC_8/21/14_2.50 (SPAdes) (version 2) | ecosystem: Environmental > Aquatic > Deep subsurface > Groundwater ... | reverse complement strand
AACGTGGACAGGTAGACACGGGAGAAGGCACACAGGTAGACAGGTACACGGGTAGACAAGTAGACAGGTACACGGGTAGACAAGTAGACAGGTACACGGGTAGACAAGTAGACAGGTACACAGGTAGACAAGTAGACAGGTACACGGGTAGACAAGTAGACAGGTACACAGGTACACAAGTAGACACGGAACACGCAACACGGAACACGCAACCCGCATCCCCTAACCCGCAACTCGCCTCCCGCGCCTCCTCTCTCATCAGCGAATTTTTCCTGCTCACCCTCGCCGCCCAGATCACCACCCTCCCGATCATGGCCTACCACTTCAACCGCCTCTCGCTGGTCTCGTTCATCGCCAACCCGTTCATCCTGCCGCCCCAGCCGGCGGTGATGATCCTCGGCGGGCTGGCCGCTATCCTCGGCATGATCTTTCAGCCGCTCGGTCAACTGGCCGCCTTCATCGCCTGGCCGTTTGTGGCCTACACCATCCGCGCAGTGGAATTTTTCGCCGGACTGCCCGGCGCGGCCGTCTCGGTGGACTTCCCGTTCTGGGGAGTCAGCCTCTGGTACGCGGCGCTGCTCGGCCTGACCTTTGGGCGGGCGCCGCTCACGGAGTTTTTCCAAACCTTGAAAACGCGTCTCCCCAAAATCCCCACCTGGGCCGCGCTGGCCGGGCTGACGATCCTCGCCATCCTGGTCTGGCGCGCCGTGCTATCCATCCCGGACGGCAAACTCCACGTCACCTTCCTCGATGTAAATACTTCCGATGCCGTCCTGATCGAGACCCCCTCCGGCGACACGCTGCTGGTCAACGGCGGGGAAAGCCTCTCGCAACTTTCGAGCCAACTCGGCCAGCGCCTGCCGCTCTTCAACCGCAAACTGGACTGGCTGATCGTGGCCTCCACGCAGGAGAGCCAGGTTGCCGCCCTGCCGCGGCTGATGGATCGCTATCCGCCCGCGCGGGCGCTCTGGGCGGGAAACGTGGAAGCCTCCTACCCGGCGCGCACGCTCAATGCCTGGCTGACCAGCCACCAGGTCCGCGTGACGCGGGCGGAGAAGGGGCAGGCGCTCGACCTCGGCGACGGAGCGACCCTCACGGTGCTGTCCGCGGATGCGCGCGGCGCCGTCCTGCTGGTCGAATACGGCAGTTTCCGCGCCCTGCTCCCGGTCGGCATGAGTTTCGATGCGCTGGACGCGCTCCAGGCGGACGAATCCCTGCCCCCGCTGACCGCGCTCCTGCTGGCCGATTCCGGCTTCGCGCAGACCAACTCCCCGGAATGGATCGGTTTCCTCGACCCGCAACTGGTGATCCTGAGCGTTTCGGCGGATAACTTCAGCGGCCTGCCGGACCAGGAGACCCTGGACGCGCTGGGGGGACTCCCGCTCCTGCGGACGGACGTCAACGGCTGGATCGAGATTTCCAGCGACGGGCAGTTCTTTTGGGTGGAGGTGGAACGCGGCGAGGCGACGATACAGCCCACACCGGCCGCGCCGTCCGCCGAACCTCCCCCACCGACCGAGCCTCCTGCGACCGAACCGCCCTAAAAAAACCACAACTTGCAATTATGGGTAACTGCTCAGCCATCCGTCATTCCCGAAAGAGCATCGGGACTATGTGCGAGCATCCTGAGCGAAGTCGAAGGATGCGAAGCAATCTCCTCGTTGACGCGGGGATTGCTTCGTCGCTCACTCCGTTCGCTCCTCGCAATGACGGCTGAGCAGTTACAATTATGGTAACAAAACCTGGTGATTACCCACAAGTTCAGGCGGCAGTTGGACTGCCGCCTGCGCCCGCAGTGCAACTGCGAGCAAACGGCGACTTGTGGGTAATCACCGATAACAAAACCGATTGCATTTGAAATCTGAATAGGGTATAGTAGTACTGGAGAACAAAACGAGTTACGGCTTCCGGCGGGCCAATGCAATTACAGCCTCATCCTTTTTCCATCCCCTTCCTGCTCGCGGCAATTGTGTCCGCGGGCTTTGCCGTGACCATCTGGCGGCTTCGTCACGCGCCGGGCGCGATTTCGCTCTTTGTCCACATGCTGGGCCTGGCGACCTGGTTGGGGGCCAATGCCGCCATGTGGCTTTCCACCAGCCTGCGTGCGCAACTCTTTTGGCTGGACTTTTCCGCCCTGGGGATCCTGTTCGTCCCGGCCATTTTCCTCCTTTTCAGTTTGCAAATCTCACATAATGAACGCCTTCTTACCCGCAGGCTGATTTTCTTTTTTACCATCGAGCCGCTGATTGGACTGTCGCTGATATGGACAAACGGTCTCCATCACCTGGTTTACGGCCCGGCAAAGTTGTGGGTGTCCAAAGGACTGGCTGAATTACACCGGTCGCCCGGGCCTTTCATCCCGGTGGACGCGGTGTATTCCTATCTCCTGATGGCGGCGGGCATTTGGTTCCTGGTTCGTTCCTTGAAAAAAGGCGGGCATCTCATGCAGGCGCAGTTGAAAATGGTAATTCTTGGCGCCAGTCTCTCGTTATGCGCGGATTTGGTTACCCTGCTTCCCAGCCTCTCCTCCGGGAACGGCCTCGATGCCGCGCCCATCGTTTATACCCTCGCGGGGGGCATCTACGTTTACGCCATCTACCGCACCAAATTACTTGACCTGATCCCCGTGGCGCACAGCGCCCTGATCAACAGCATGACGGACGGCGTGGTGGTGCTCGACGAACAGGACCGCATCGTGGAAATGAACCCGGCCGCCGGGAAATTCCTGGGCATCACACCCGGACAGGCGGCCGGCCGCGGCGCAAAGCAGATTCTATCCGCCTGGCGCGAGACCACCCGACCGTTCTGGAACCAGTCCGAAGTCCGCACGGAGATCGTCGTCACGCAGGATATCCCGCGTACCATTGACCTTAACGTTACCCCGCTGACGGACAGGAAAAAACGCACCACCGGGCGGGTGCTGGTCTTCCGCGATATCACCAGGCGAAAACAAGATGAAGCCATCCTGAAAGACACCAACAAAGAACTGAACGGACAACTGAACGAAATCCGCACCCTGCGCGACCAACTGCGCGACCAGGCCACCCGCGACCCGCTGACCAACCTGTACAACCGCCGCTATCTCGAAGAAATGCTCCTGCAGGAACTGGCGCGTGCCTCGCGCGAGAATTACCCCATCGGCGTGATCATGATGGACATTGACCGCTTCAAACGCGTGAACGATACCTGCGGGCATAAGGCGGGGGACGAGGTGCTGCAAGCGCTGGCGGCGCTCATCATTTCGCACATCCGCCGCTTCGATGCCGCCTGCCGCTTCGGGGGCGAGGAATTTGTCATCGTGATGCCGAGGCTGCCCGGTGAAATGGCGCGCGAGCGCGCCGAATTCCTGCGCAAGGAATTTGCGAACATGCCCCTGCCCTGCGCGGACATGAAAACCAGCCCCACGCTCTCCATCGGACTGGCATCCTATCCATTGGACGGGAACGACAGCGAACAGTTGCTCAATGCCGCCGACCAGGCATTGTATGCCGCCAAAAGTTCGGGGCGCAATCGCGTTGTGGTTTATTCGGAACTGGTTGAAAGGAGGGGCTCGTCAGAGGATAATAATTCCAGGTAACGGGGACAGGCATCGTTCAAACCTCCAGCAGGAAACTAAAACAACCAGGTCGGGGAAGGGGCGAAACAATCTCTCAGCAAACTCTTAATACGCGGCGGGCAAGATTTCGTTAAACTGGCGCTTCTATTGAGTATTCCGCTTTAGTGACGAGGTGAAATATGTTCCGCTCCAAACTCCCATCCTCCCAGATCACACCCCAAAATGTATATCTCTCGCGCCGCGACTTTATGAAAGCGGCCGGGATCGCCGGCGCGGGCGCGCTGCTCGCCGCCTGCGCGCCAGGTTCGGCAACCGAATCGGCTCCCGCGTCCCCTTCCGCGGACACGCCCAACTCGCTGGAAGACATCACGAACTACAACAACTACTACGAATTCAGCACGGACAAGCAGGCGGTCGCGCCGCTCTCGAAAAATTTCCAGACCCATCCCTGGGACGTGGAAGTCAGCGGCCTGGTCAACAACCCTAAAACCTACGCCATCGAAGACCTGCTCAAGAAATTCCCGCAGGAGGAACGCGTCTACCGCCTGCGCTGTGTGGAAGCCTGGAGCATGGTCATCCCGTGGACGGGCTTCCCGCTCGCCAAACTGCTGGCCGAAGCTGAGCCGACCTCGGACGCGAAATTCGTCCGCTTCGAGGCCGTCCTCGACCCGCAGCAGATGCCCGGACAGAAAAGTCCCTTCTACGACTGGCCCTACCAGGAGGGATTGCGCCTCGACGAGGCCATGCACGAACTGACCCTGCTCGCCAGCGGCCTGTACGGCGAAAGCCTGCCCAACCAGAACGGCGCGCCGCTGCGTCTCGTCGTCCCGTGGAAATATGGATTCAAATCCATCAAGGGCATCGTCAAGATCGAGCTGACCGACACGCAGCCGTCAACTTTGTGGTCCACCGCCTCGCCTGATGAATACGGCTTCTACTCCAACGTCAACCCAAACGTCCCGCACCCGCGCTGGTCACAGTCCAGCGAACGGCGCATCGGCGAACTCACCCGCCGCCCGACGCTGATGTTCAACGGCTATGAGGCGGAAGTGGCGCATCTTTACGAGGGCATGGATCTGGCGAAGGATTATTAGCGCGGCGAAGATAGGGATACAGGTAAACAGGTAGACAGGTACACAGGTACACAGGTAAACACGGAGGCAGGTACACAGGTATACACGGAACACGCAACACGCTCCACGCAACACGCATCCCCCCAACTACCAAACTGTCCAACTGATTACTGATTACTGATGACTGATGACTGATGACTGATGACTGATGACTGATGACTGATGACTGATCACTGATGACCGCCCTCCTCAAGCGTTACACCCCCCTCCAACTCCTCATCCACCTCGGCGCGTGGTTTCCGATTGCGCGGCTGGTGGTGGAAGCGTTCACGCATGACCTGTCCGCCAACCCGATCCAGCACATCGAGCAACGCACGGGACGCGCGGCCATTACGCTGTTGTTTCTCTCGCTGGCCGCCACACCGCTCCATAGTCTCTTCGGTTGGAAGGAACCACTCCAACGCCGCCGCGCGCTGGGCCTGTATGCGTTCATGTACGCGGCCATCCACGCGGTCATCTTTGCGGATCTGGATTACGGCCTGGCCTGGAGTCAAATCGTCGAGACCGTCCTCCAGAAACCGTACATCCTCGTCGGAGCGCTGGCGTTCCTGATGCTCATCCCGCTGGCCGTCACCTCCTTCGATGTTTGGAAAGTGCGCCTCAAGAAAAACTGGAAACGCCTGCATAAAACGATCTACGCCATCGCGCCGCTGGTCGTTCTGCATTACGCCTGGGGCAAAAAAGGGAACTTCTTCGCCCTGCAAGGCGACATCCTTCTCCCCCTGATCTATGGACTCGTCTTTCTTCTGTTGATGCTCCTGCGCATCCCCGCGCTGAGACGGTTCATCGCCTCCGCGCGGACCCGGTTGCGGGTCCCGTTTGCGAAGCGGGGCGCGGCGCCCGGGAGTGCGTCGCACCTACCCGACTAGATTCGCTTCGTTAAACGGGACGAGTCCCATCGTGGAGATTCGTCCCATTTGTTGGGTGCGACGCACTCCTCGCTAAAACAACCCGCGCAGGACGAGCAGGAATCCCACGATCGCGAGCGGAATTCCCACGATGGCGCCGACAATCGTCAGGCTGACGAGGACGCCCGCCAGCATCAGCGCGAGTCCCAGGATCACGGCCGCCAGCCGTCCCGTCAACGCGACGATGCCCGCGATCAGTTTCCATAGGGCGACAAACGGCCAGGCGTACCAGGGGATCGATTTTTTGGTTTCAGACATTTGATCTCCTTTTGTATGAATCTACGCCCAATCTCTGGAAAGGACGCGCAAAAAAACCGCGTGATATAATGCCCTGCATGGAAGAAAACACCCTCTCTCCCGATACCGTTACCTTCAAGCGCAGTTACTTCTACTCGGTACTGGTCGTCTTTGCATTTGCCGCCGGCATTTTCGTGGGCTACCTGGCCTGGGGACGCGCAGGCGGCGCATCCCCGTCAGCCGCAAACAATAATCAACCCGCCGCGGCGGGCGCACCCCGCCGCTACGACATCCCCACCAAAGGCTTCTACAGCATCGGCCCGGCGGATGCGCCCATTACCCTGGTTGAATTCAGCGACTATCAATGTCCGTACTGCCAGCGCTGGCACGATCAGGTCTACGACTCGCTGATGGCCGCTTACCCCGGCCAGATCCGCCTCGTCTATCGCAACCTGCCGCTGACACAGATCCACCCGCAGGCCATGAACGCCGCCGAGTCATCCCTGTGCGCGGGCGAACAGGATGCCTACTGGCAATATCACGACAAACTGTTCGAGAACTCCCAACTGTTGAGCGACTCTCTCTACGCCTCGCTCGCCGCGGACCTCGGGCTGGACGCGGCCGCCTTCGATGCCTGCATGACCGAACACAAATACAAGTCCCAAATCGAAGCCGACATGCAGTTCGCCATTGACCTGGGCGTGCAGTCCACGCCGACCTTCTTCATCAACGGGCTGGCCCTTGTCGGGGCGCAACCGTTGAGCAGTTTCCAGCAGGTCATTGACGATGAACTGGCTGGAAAAATCCCCTAACAAACCCAAAGGGCGACCATCACCTGGCCGCCCTTTTTTTTGTAGCGCAAACCGATCCCATTGCGTTTGTAGAGCAAACTGATCCCTTTGCGTTTGTAGCGCAAATTGCCTGTCCTGAGAGAAGTCGAAGGGCCAATTTGCGTTAGGCAGGAGGAACATGAAAAAATTCGTCGCCGTGGCTGGAAATATCGGGGTTGGAAAATCCACCCTGGTGGGCATGTTGTGCGCCAAACTGGGCTGGGAGCCGTTCTACGAGCCGGTGGCCGGGAACCCCTACCTGGCGGACTTCTACCGCGACATGACCGCCTGGTCCTTTCACTCGCAGGTCTTCTTCCTGACCCATCGCCTGAAAGCGCACCACGAACTGGCCCAGCGCCCGGCCTCCGTTATCCAGGATCGCAGCGTGTACGAGGACGCCGAGATATTCGCCCAGAACCTGTTCCTGCAGGGACACATCCGCACGCGCGACTACCAAACCTACCGCGAACTCTACGAGACCGTCTTGTGCTTCCTGCCGCCCCCGGACCTGGTCATCTACCTGCGCGCCTCTGTCCCCACCCTGCTGGGACGCATCTCGCGCCGCGGCCGCGACTACGAGCGTGACATCACCCCCGCATACCTGTCCAGCCTGGATCAATTGTACGAAAACTGGCTGGGCGGATTCAGCCTCTGCCCGGTGTTGACCGTCCCCGGCGACGACCTGGACTTTGTGGCGCATCCCGGCCACCTGAATTTGGTGGTGGCAAAAATGCAGGAAAAGTTGACCGGCAAGGAAGAGGTGGTCTTCGCCCCGGACGAGTTGGCAAAAGCCGCGCAGGATTGAGGGGAAAGGATGAAATCGCGAGTTGCGGGTTGGGGGATGCGAGTTAGGAGTTAGGAGTTAGGAGTTGCGTGTTCCGTGTTTACCTGTGTACCTGTGTACCTGTATACCTGTGTACCTACTCACTGGTAAATCACCGGCCACTTGCCACTTTCTTCGGGAAGCCAGATCTCGTCTCCCTCGCCAGGCAAAGAATCCCAGTAGGAACGGTTCCAGATGCCAAGGCCGCTCTCCTCGCATTCAGCCAGGACAAATTCCTCGGGAACGGAATCCGGCAACAGGCAGACAAAGACGGGGGGACCGCCCGATGTTGACGGAGTCTGCTCCCCCGTCAACGAGTTGGGCTGGCCGGGCGTGGGGAAACAGCGTTCCAGCCACGAGCCGTACCCGTCCACGTAGCGGCAAATCGAGTGCTTTACATCCACGACGACGGGATATTTGTATGAGTCAACCACGGAGTTGTTCGAGACGCGCATCAAGTAGACGGTATCGCCGGAATCGTTCAGCAGGATGCCGGTCTCGGAACCGTAGAAGACGGCTTTCTCGCCCGGTTTGAGGGTCTGGCTTGGCAGGGTGAATCCATTCCAGAGTAATTTTCCGTTCGCGTCCAGTTCATGATCATCCAGTTTGTAACCGCCCAGGTTGACGTCCACCGTACCGGAGTTAATCACTTCGATGAATTCATCATAAGTATCCACCGTGCCGTCGTTATTCCAGTCCGTGCCGGCGCGCGCCAGAAATTCGTTAAGGACCAGGAGGGGGACGGGATTTAAATTTGGAAGCGGCGTGCGCGTGGGCGTGCGTGTGGATGTGGGGTGCGGCGTAGCAGTCACGTTATAGGCCCAGTTGTCGTGTTTGGGCGTGCCGTTGATTGCCTTGCCGCTTGCATCCAATCCCCATTTCGGATTGGCGCCGGTATGCGTGAAGTAATTGGTTGGCTCGTCGCTGATCAGGTTCTTGCGTTCCATGCTCCCATAAGTGGGACTGATGCTCCCGGCCGGCCAGGGCTGGACGGCGCCCGTAGTGGGGTTAAGGGTGGCATTGACATAGTCCACTACCTGCCTCTTGATGTTGATACTGCATGTATTGGAATCGATATTAGTATCGGAACACAGAAGCAGGATCTCGCCGGAGTTGCTTAGGTACTTGCTTCCGCCATAGATCAAGTCTCCCGGAATATTACTCACGGCTTCCTCACGACGCTCCAGCAGGTAGAAACCGCTCATGTCGTTGGGGTCGCCAGAACCCGAGGCCACCGAGATGGTGCCGCTCAAGGCGATATCGAGGTTGAGAACGAAGTCATGGGTGGTGGAATTATATTGGTAGGAGTGCAATCGCCAGCCTGTCAAATCGACCGGGGCGGTGGTGGTGTTGAACAACTCGATCCACTCGTCGGTGGGATAGGCGGATGATGTGCCCATCCAGCCGACCTCGGTAATGACGACGGTCTTTCTTGGGGTGCGGGCGGTGACCGTTGTATTCGCATCGTCATCTTCGATCGTAGAGCCATTACCGGGCGTGGAATTGGGATCTGCTTGATGAGAAGTCCATACCTCGGCCCAATTGGTCACTATCCCCTCTGCTACGACTTCGGCAGTGATCGTCAAGGTGGCGCTCATCCCGTTGGGTAATGAACCAACCAACCATATACCAGTGGCGCTGTTGTACACGCCGGGGCCCGTAGAAGATTTATATGCAAACTCAGATGGCAATACATCTTTTACGCTGACGTTCGAGGCTTTCCCCGGTCCTGCGTTTGAAACCTTAATGGTGAACTCTACACTCGAATCGACATTGACCGTTGCAAAATCCACCGACTTAACGATGCTCAAATCCGCAGTGGGTGCGCCAGCATCATCATCGGAAGTTTTGGAATTGTCACCAGGTGTGGAATTAGGATCGGATTGATCGGAAGTCCAAACCTCCGCCCAGTTGGTACCCACACCATCAACCACTGCCGTTGCATTGATGTTAAGGGATGCGCTTGCGCCGTTTGCAAGTCCCCCAACCGTCCAAATTCCCGAAACGCTATTGTAACTTCCTCCGCTGTCGTCAGACACATAAGTAAAATCAGAAGAGAGCAAGTCTTTTACAGAAACATTCGTTGCGTTATTAGGTCCCGCATTGCTGACCTTGATTGTAAATGTTACAGCATCGCCCACATTAGGAATAGGATTATTGATGGTCTTTGTTAAACTCAAATCCGCCGATGTAGGCGTGACCACAACGCTGGCATAATCGTCTTCAGAAGTTTCGCCATTTCCTGGGATTGAATCTGGGTCGTATTGATCGCTCGTCCACACTTCTGCAGCGTTTGTTTTCGCTTCACTCGTGATCAACTGTGCGGTGATAATTAATGTATCGGATGAGCCAATGCCGCTTGCAAGAAGCGTGCCAACTGCCCAGATGCCAGTTGCGTAATTGTAACTCCCGCCGCCATCATCTGCTATATAGGTCACATCGGCAGGCAATAAATCTTTGACAGTGACATTTTCAGCATTATCAGGGCCTGCATTGCTTACAGTAATTGTAAAAAGGATCTTTTCACCTTTATTTGGCGTTGCGTTGGTTACGGTTTTTGTAATATTTAGGTCTGCAATTTTAGGGTTGATGGTGACTTTATCGTAATCATCCTCAAGAGGATTGCCATTGCCGGGTGTTGAATCCGGGTCAACCTGATCGGCGTCCCAAATTTCCGCCTCGTTCGAAATTGCCCCAGTCTGCTGCGTCACGGTTGCTGTGATTTTTAATTGCGCCGTTGCACCAGCCCCCAACGAACCCGCAACCCATATTCCGGTAGTTTTATTATACGTGCCGCCGCCATCATCGGATTTATAGGTTAATCCAGGCGGAAGTACATCCTTTACAGTAATCCCCGTTACGGTTGTTGCGCCAGTATTCAAAACTTTTATGGTGAATGTGACAGTATCATTTACATTAGGAAATAAGTCACTTGCTGGAACCGTCATGGTCAGGGAAAGATCATTATCATCGGGGGCGGCTGTGTCTGTAGGAGGAATAGGAGTAGGTGTCGCATCGCCGCATGTGTTTATGGGACTCGCTAAATTTTGAGGATCGCTTGGACTTCGAATAAAATAATCTAAAGAATTATCATTTGCGTCAACGCAACTTCCGGTGGCATCCATAATCCGCTCATAACTTCGATTGGTATCAGTCGTTAGAGACTGTAAAGGTGTGCCTTCTTTATATACCGTATCTACACTCATACCAACCTGATCAATAATTGTTGTACCATCAGAAAGTGTTAATGCAAGTCCACCTCCATCAGCAGTGCCTGAAGATAATTGCGCCCCTATTTCACCAGGAACAGTACCGCTATAAGTAGAACCTACAATTAGGTAATGTTGTCCTGATTGAATTTGTGTTCCCCCTGGCATGGTATAACGATTACTAGTAGTAGAGGATCCTGATGCCGTTGATGCCCTAATTTGCCATCCACTTATATCAACCAAAGCGTTTGTGGGGTTAAATAATTCTACAAATTCGTCGTTTCCTCCATCAGGCCCTCTTGTCCGAAATTCGCTGATTACAACATTCGTCGCGGCCTGCGCCCTCGGTGCGGACTCCTCCCTCGCCAGCGACTGTCCCGCCGCGCCGAAGAACAGCCCGGTCAGCAACAGCAGGGTGAAGCACCAGCGCAGGGGAGAGGCGTTTCGTCGCATGGAATAATTCTACCTTAGAAACGCAAAAACTTCGGAAGCCTCTTCAGGTCATCCGTCCTTTGGCGAAAAAAGAAACAGGCTCTTATGTGGAATTGGCGCGGCAATGTGACAGCCACTTTGCTCTTTCCAGGTGAGCCAGGAAACAACCGGAGTTTACGGTTCGCTGGTCGGCGGGCGCGGGTCAACCACCAA
>Ga0210046_1003091_pt1 | contig 11342 bp, 10 predicted proteins | sample CryGeyCG2114_250_FD_185461 | JGI IMG/M metagenome (GOLD analysis project Ga0210046, IMG submission 185461) | Groundwater microbial communities from aquifer - Crystal Geyser CG18_big_fil_WC_8/21/14_2.50 (SPAdes) (version 2) | ecosystem: Environmental > Aquatic > Deep subsurface > Groundwater ... | reverse complement strand
GTCCGGCACGTTGACGTTCAGAATGGTGTCGGCAGGCAGTGGTTCACGCCGCAGATGTTCCATCAGCACCCGTGCGGCCTGCGCCGCGCTGGCATAGTTGCTCGGCCTCGGTGCCTGGTAGGCAAGTGAAACGGCCATCGCAGGCAGGCCGAGGAAACGACCTTCCATGGCCGCGGCGACGGTACCGGAATACAGCACGTCGTCACCCATGTTGGCGCCGGCATTGACCCCTGATATGACCATGTCCGGCTCCTCGACAAGCAAGCCGGTGATGGCGATATGGACGCAGTCCGTCGGCGTTCCATAGACGCGGAATACGTCATCGGCGCGCCGTTCGACCCGGATCGGACGGTCGAGGGTCAGCGAGTTGCTGGCGCCGGAGCGGTCGCGATCAGGAGCCACCATGGTGATCCGGTCGACCACGCCGGAGAGTTCTTCGGCGAGGCAGCGGATCCCGGGCGCGTCGAGACCGTCGTCGTTGCTGATCAGAATATGCATGGAGTGTGCGAGGATTCAGAGGTTGCGATTCGTAACTATAATGCCTGCAGGGCGAGTGCGCGCGCTCCGGTCCTCAGCAACTGGCGAAATTGGAGCTGCGTTGGCCATGAGTCACGACGACGACGACGACCCGAGACTGTTTCGCGATGCGGTCGGACAGGTACGCCGATTGCAATCGCGGCGCGACCCGTCGCGGCCGCGTCCGGTGCACGCGCGGCCGAAGATGCGTGAGGCTGACGAGCGTGAGGTTCTGCGCGAACTGGATCGTCCGCTGCCGCTGGTCGAGGGTCTGGATACCGGCGAGGAGATCGGCTGGCTGAGTCCAGGACTGCAGCAGCGGGTGCTGATCCGCTTGCGGCGTGGTCATTGGAGTGTCCAGGATGAGATCGATCTGCACCAGATGAACGTCGAAGCAGCCGGTCGCTCGATTCGCATCTTTATCGAAGATTCACTGGCCGGCGGCAAGCGCTGCGTCAAGATCATTCACGGCAAGGGCTTGCGATCCGGGCCCGCGGGTCCACGCCTGAAGTCGGTCACCGCGCGGGTTCTGTCGCGCCATCCGAAGGTGCTGGCCTTTGCATCGGCACCCCCGACCGACGGTGGCACCGGCGCGGTCTACGTCCTGCTCAAGCAGCGCGCATGAGCCGTGACCCGGCGACTCTGATTCCGCTGCTGCTGGCCTTCGCTGCGGTGTTGCTGTGGTGGCATTCGGCGGTACGCTCGCTGGACCGGGCACGCGATGTGGCACGCGAATTGTGTGACCGACATGGCTGGCAGCTACTCGACCAGACAGTTGCGCTGCGATCGATTCGCATCGCTCGCGGCACGAGCGGCCTGTGCCTGGAGCGTCGCTACCGCTTCGAATTCTCTGCCGATCGTCAATCGCGCGCACCCGGTGGAGTCACGACCCGCGCTGGCCGGCCGACGGCCTTCTGGGCCAACGGACCCGATGGCCGGATCATCGAGAGTCTCGGTGCCGCGACCGACAATTGAACATGCGCTGACCGGACCGAGCCTGGTCAGTGGGTGACCTTGTCGCGGAGATAGACCGGCTCGACCGTGCCGCCGTCGATCGACGACACGGCATCGGCCAGTCGCAACAGCGCGGCCGCATCAGGCCAGGCATCCTCGATCGTGGTGCTGCAGCCTGTCATCAGCGTGGCCGGGAATTTCCCGACATACGCGGGCAAGGCATTACCGGCGGCCACGAATGGCGCCAGGTCCGGCGCTATTAGCTCGGCAGGTCCGAGCAGGCATTCCCTGCCGAAAAGCTGCGGTGGATAGCCAGGCACCAGGTCGAACCAGCCGGCATAGACCTCACTCATGCGTGCATCCAGAGCCGCCAGCATCCGACCGCGATAGTTGTCGGGCCGCGCAACTTCGGCCAGTGCTTGCAGGCTCGACACCGGATGACAGGGCAGATCGTGCGCGATTGCAATGCCCTGGGCCACGCCCAGACCGAGGCGCAGGCTGGTGAAACCGCCAGGCCCGCGGTCGACCACGATGGCATCGAGCGCGGAGAAGCCAATCCCGGCCTCGGCCAGCATTGCCTCGATCCACGGCAGCAGCACTTCAGCATGCATTCTTGCGCCATGACCCCGCCGCTCGATCCGGCGGCCATCGCACTCCAATGCGACCGAGCAGGCCCGGGTCGCGGTTTCGATCGCCAGGCGATTCAAATCGTACCCCGGATGAACTCTGCAGCTTCGGCCACGTCACGACACTGCGGCATTGGCGGCAAGCTGTCGAGAAATATTCGACCATAGCCGCGACTGCGAATCCGGGGATCGCCAAGCACCAGCACACCGCGATCGTCGGCGTGCCGGATCAGGCGACCGGCACCCTGCTTCAGCGCAATCACCGCAGCCGGAACCTGGAACTCACCGAAGGGATTGCCGCCGCGCTGTCGGATCGCGCGGATCGTAGCTGACAACACCGGATCGTCGGGGGCAGCGAAAGGCAGCTTGTCGATGACCACGACCGAGAGCGCTGCGCCGCGCACATCAACGCCCTCCCAGAAACTGGCCGCACCCAGCAGCAGGCTGCCGGGTCGAGCCCGGAACTCCTCGAGCAGAACATCGCGCGGCGCATCCTCCTGGATCAGCAGGCGGAAATCACTGTTGGCGCGCAGCCAGTCTGCCGCGCGGTTCAGCGCCCGGTGCGAGGTGAACAACAGGAAGGCCTGGCCGCGACTGGCAAGCAGCAGCGGCTTGATCGCGGCGAGCAATCTTTCGGTATGCGCTGGATCGTTCGGTTCCGGCAACTCATCCGGCAGCAGCAGCCGAGTCTGGCGCGTGTAGTCGAATGGACTGGGAATCAGCAGTGTGGCCGGGTCATCGAGGCCCAGGCGCTCGACGAAATGGCCGAAGTTTCCGCTCACTGCCAGCGTCGCCGAGGTCATGATCCACACCGAATCAAGCTCGGAGCGCAAACGGCCGAAGGTGTCGGCAATGTTCAGCGGCGTCCAGGTCAGCGAAAGTCGGCCGCGGCGGCAGGTGAACCAGCGAACACCGGCCTCGTCGTCGCCGGCAAGCAGCGTGGCCAGGGTCTCGGCCAGAGCCCGGGCCCGGTCATGACAGGACATCATTTCGCGGCTGGCCTGCTCCAGCGGCTCCAGCGCCGCGGCAAGTGCATGCAAGGCAACCAGAAGCCGGTCGAGCTCCGCGGTCAGCCGCTCCAACTGGTGCCAGTCGCCACGCTCCGGCAGATTGTGCGCGGCGGCGGCCAGGCTGCTGGAAGCCCGTTCGAGGTTTTCGACCGGTTGCTGCAGCAGCTTCAGGCTGCCGGCAAGCTCCGGCGTCGCGGCCAGGCAGTCGCGGGCGAGATCGGCCACTTGCCAGGCACTGACCCCGCGCGAGAAAAAGCGTGTCGCCACGTCGGGCACCTGGTGTGCCTCGTCGACGACGATGGCGTCGGCCCCGGGCAGGACCTCGCCAAATCCAGTCTGCTTCAGCGCGAGGTCAGCAAACAGCAGGTGATGATTGACCACGACCACATCCGCTTCGTTGGCCCGCCTGCGGGCGCGCAGAACCGGACAGTCGTTGATATGCGGACACTCCGTGCCCAGGCAATTGTCCACGGTAGAAGTCACCAGCGGCCAGATCCTGGCCCGCTCGGGAATCTGGTGCAGCTCGCGAATCTCGCCGGTTTCGGTCCGTCGCGACCAGCGCCGAATCTGTGCGAGATGGTCGGCGGATTCCGCATCGAGTCGCGTCGGCTCGGCGTCGGCGCGCTCCAGGCGCTGCGGGCAAAGGTAGTTGGCCCGCCCCTTGAGCAGGGCGATGCGACGTTCGACGCCGGTCGCCTTCAGTGCCAACGGCAGGTCGCGCGCGAACAACTGGTCCTGCAGGTTGAGGGTTCCGGTCGAGATGATGGCCTTGCCGGATCGCATCAGGATCGGCAGCAGGTAGGCCAGCGTCTTGCCGGTCCCGGTGGCAGCCTCGGCCACCAGGTCGTGGCGCTGCTCAAGGCATTCGGCGATGGTTTCAGCCAGCCGAATCTGACCCGGTCGCGGCTGGAAGCCGTCCAGCAACCCGGCCAGGCGGCCCTCGGTCCGGAACTGGGCGGCAAGCTCCTGCATGTTTCAGAATCGCGCTGGCGGAGCGACGCGACAGTCAGCAAGGTCACTGTAGGCCTGCCAGGCGCGATCATACTGGCCGTCACGCTCATGCACCAGCATCAGCACGCGCAGACTGCGCTCGCACAGATCGCCAACCCCGGGACCGAGCTCGCGGGCGCGCTCGGCGAACACCGCTGCCTGCTCGAGCTCACCGCGGGCCAGCTGAAGCTCGGCCATCTGCTGCAGGATCTCGACATCGCGACCATCGATGCGCAGGGCGCGCTCGAGCAGGCTGGCGGCGCGTTCGAGCGCTCCGGCCTGTTCGGCCTGCTCGGCCTGACGTCCCAGGGCAACGACCGCGGAATTGCGCAAGCGGTAGACCTGAAGCGCACGATCGTCGGAACCGGCTGCGGGCGCACGCACGCGCTCGGATGGAATACCAGCCGGTGCATGCGTACCCGAACCCGGCGGCCGACTCGGGCTGCACCCGGCCAGCATCAGCGCAACTGCGGCGATGACAAGGATGCGCACGGTAAACCGGTCGCTTGCAAAGCTTGCATTGACTGATCGGGGCATCAATGCGGCGACTCCATTGTCAGTTGCGGCAATGCCCTGCACGTCCGGAAAGCGGCAGGGCTCATTCCTTGCGCGGCTTGCGTGCTGCGGCAAGCAGCTGCTCAATGCGCTGTCCGGACTCGCTGGCCGTGTCATGCAGGAATTTCAGTTCGGGCACGATCCGCAACCGTACCCGCCCGGCCAGCTGGTGACGGATCTCAGGGCAGGCCTCGGTCAGGCTGCGAAGAACTTCGCGCGCCTTGTCGATTTCCAACACCGAGATCCAGACCTTGGCGTGGGCCAGGTCCCGCGTGACTTCAACATCCGTCAGGCTGATCAGAGACGGCAACTCCGGCTCGATCTGGCGCCGCAGGATGTCGGCCAGTTCGCGCCGGAGCAGGCCGGCGACTCGGTCGGATCGTCCCGCCACGGCTGCGCTCAGCTGTCCAGGGTCCGGGCGACTTCGTAGCGCTCGAAGCACTCGACCTGGTCACCTGGCTTGATGTCGTTGTACTGCTTCACCCCGATACCACACTCGGTACCGGCATGGACTTCCTTGACATCGTCCTTGAAGCGGCGCAGCGACTCGAGCTCGCCCTGGAATACGACTACATTGTCACGCAGCACGCGGATCGGGTTGGAGCGCTTGACTGCGCCCTCGATCACCAGACAGCCGGCGATGGCGCCAAGCCTCGACGAGCGAAACACGTCCTTGACCTCGGCCAGGCCGACAATCTCTTCCTTGACCTCGGTGCCGAGCAGTCCGGATATCGCCTTCTTGACGTCGTCGATCGCCTCGTAGATGATCGAGTAGTAGTTCAGGTCAAGACTGGCCTCGCTGATGATCTTGCGCGCCGTGGCATCGGCACGGACATTGAAGCCGATGATGATCGCGTTCGAGGCCTGCGCAAGAGTCGCGTCGGATTCGGTAATCCCGCCGACACCGGAAGAAATCACATTGACCTTGACCTCGTCATTGGACAGATTGGTCAACGAATCGCGCAGCGCCTCTGCCGATCCCTGCACGTCGGCCTTGATCACAAGGTTGACGCTCTGCTGCTCGCCCGGTGCCGCGCCAGTGCCCATCTGGTCGAAAAGGCTTTGCAGCTTGGCTGCCTGACGCTCTGCCAGACGCCCTTCGCGGAACATCGCCTTGCGCTGATCTGCCGCCTCGCGAGCTTTGCGCTCATCGGCCACGACCAGCACATCATCGCCGGCATCGGGAACACCGGACAAGCCGAGAATCTCGACCGGCGTCGATGGCCCGGCTGCATCGACCGGCTGACCGGTCTCGTCGAACATCGCCCGTACCCGGCCGAACTGCTGGCCCGCCAGCACCATGTCGCCGCGCTTGAGCGTGCCGTCCTGCACCAGGATGGTCGCCACCGAGCCGCGGCCCTTGTCGAGCGAGGACTCGATCACGACGCCACGACAACGGCGTTCCGGCACGGCCTTGAGTTCCAGCAACTCGGCCTGCAGCAGAATCGACTCCAGCAGCGTGTCGATGCCTTCACCGGTATGGGCAGAAACCGGCACGAAGATTTCCTGGCCACCCCAGTCCTCGGGCACAACTTCCTCGGCGGCCAGCTCGCTCTTGACCCGGTCCAGGTCGGCATCGGGCTTGTCGATCTTGTTCACCGCCACGATCAGCGGCACGCCGGCGGCACGCGCATGCCGGATTGCCTCCTTGGTCTGTGGCATCACACCGTCGTCGGCTGCGACTACCAGAATGACGATATCAGTAGCCTGGGCACCACGGGCTCGCATCGCCGTGAACGCGGCATGGCCCGGGGTGTCGAGGAAGGTCACGCCGCCACGATCGGTCTTGACGTGGTAGGCACCAATGTGCTGCGTGATGCCGCCGCTCTCACCCGCGGCAACCTTACTGCGACGAATGTAGTCGAGTAGCGAGGTCTTGCCGTGGTCGACATGACCCATGACGGTAACCACCGGCGGCCGGGTGATTTCGGCCCCACCTTCCTCTGTTTCTGCAACCAGTTCGCTCTCGATGTCCTGAGCCTGCGCCGGGCGTGCCTCGTGACCCATTTCCTCGGCCACCAGAATCGCGGTTTCCTGGTCCAGGGGCTGGTTGATGGTTACCATCGAACCCATGTTCATCAGCGCCTTGATCAGTTCGCCAGCCTTGACCGCCATCAGCTTGGCCAATTCGCCGACGGTGATCGTTTCCGGAATCTGGAGTTCGCGCTTGACCGGCTGGGTCGGCATCTGGAAGCCGTGTTCGCCGCTGCTGCTGCTGCCGCTGCTGCTCACCTTGCCGCCCTTGCGCTTCGGTTTACGGCGCTTGCTCTTGGCGGCGACATGCAATTCCTCTCGACCGTAGCGGGTACGACCGTCCTTTTCGACCTTGCCGCGGCCGGTGCGGCGCGCTTCTTCCTCGCTTTCTCGCACCTTCTTGGCCTCGCGCGCCGCTTCGAGACGGGCTGCTTCGGCAACGACTCGCGCACGGACTTCGGCATCCTGGCGGGCTTGCTCTTCGGCCTCGCGCATTTTCTCCTCTTCGGCGCGACGACGCTCCAGTTCGACCTGCTCGATTTCGCGCGCTTCGGCCATCTCCTTGTCGCGCTCCTCCTGCTCGGAGCGACGCTGCTGCTCACGCTCGCGCTCGGCCTCCTCGGCCTCCTCGCGGACACGGCGCGATTCTTCCAGTGCCTTGAGCGCCGCTTCGCGCTCGGCATCGTCGACCTGGGTTTCCTGGATCTCCCCACGCTTGACGTAGGTGCGGCGCTTGCGAACCTCGACGTTCACGGTTCGCGACGGCGCGGGTCCGCGACCGCGCGCCCGCCCGGCGCCGGCAGTTGGCACCTTCAGCTCGGAGACAGTCTTGCGCTTGAGCGTGACCTTGCGCGGTGCCTCGGCGACATCCCGGCCCTCACCCTTGCCATGCGCGGTGCGCAGGAATGCGAGCAGCTTCTTCTTGTCGTCATTGGTCACTTCAGCGTCAGCAGCACCGATCGAGATGCCAGCTTCCTTGAACTGATCCAACAAGCGGTCGGCACTGACACCGAGCACTTCCGCCAATTGTGAAACCTTGACCTGCGACATTGAAACTCCTTGGGAAAATCTGTCTGGACTTCGGATCGAACCTGTTGGTCCGATCAGTCTTCCTCGGCGAACCAGTGTGCGCGCGCTTCCATGATCAGGCTGGCCGCCGTTTCCGGATCCAGTTCCTTGACCTCCTCCAGTTCGTCAACGGCACACTCGGCGAGATCGTCGCGCGTCCGGATGCCCTGCTCGGCCAGCCGAAATGCGATCGACTCGGTCATCCCCTTGAGCGTCAGCAAGTCTTCGGCCGGGCGGTTTTCCTCGAGCTTTTCTTCCGACACAATCATCTGCGTAAGAAGTGCATCGCGCGCACGCTGACGCAACTCGGCGACGATGTTCTCGTCGAACTCCTCAATCGCCAGCAGCTCGGCTTCAGGCACGTAGGCCACTTCCTCGACGTTTGTGAAACCTTCCTGCACCAGGATTCCGGCAAGTTCCTCGTCGACGTCCAGTTTGTTGACAAACATTTGCAGAACACCACGCGACTCTTCCTCGCTCTTGGCCTCGGCATCCTCGACCGTCATCACGTTCAGGTCCCAGCCGGTCAGTTCTCCTGCCAGGCGCACATTCTGCCCGCCGCGGCCGATCGCTTGCGACAGGTTGGCCTCCTCGACCGCAACGTCCATCGCCTTGGAATCCTCGTCGACGATGATCGAGCTGACCTCGGCCGGCGCCATGGCGTTGATGACGAACTGCGCCGGATTCTCGTCCCACAGGATGATATCGATGCGCTCGCCGGCCAACTCATTCGAAACCGCCTGAACACGTGAACCGCGCATCCCGACGCAGGCACCGATCGGGTCGGTGCGCGGATCCAGCGCATGGACCGCGATCTTGGCGCGGCGACCGGCATCGCGAGCCGCGCCCTTGATCTCGATCAGCCCCTGACCGAATTCCGGAACCTCGATCTTGAACAGCTCAACCAGCAATTCCGGCAGGGTCCGGCTGACAAACAGCTGCGGACCGCGCTGCTCGGGGCGTACCTCATACAGGTAGCCACGTATCCGGTCATTGATCCGTACGTTCTCGCCCGGAATGGTGTGACGCGAGGGTACAAAGGCTTCGGCATTCTCGCCAAGATCGATGTAGATCCCGCCGCGCTCGAGGCGCTTGACCATACCGCTGACCAATTCACCAACCCGGCTTTCGTAGGCTTCGACCACTTGTGCGCGTTCGGCCTGTCGAACCCGCTGGACAATCACCTGCTTGGCCGCCTGAGCGGCAATACGGCCAAACTCCGGTGGCTCCATATGCTCTTCGATGAACTCGCCGACCTCGATCTCCGGCTTGATCTTGCGCGCTTCAGCCAGACGGATCTGGCTGTCCTCGGACTCCATCTCGGCCTCTTCGGGGTCGTCTGCGATCACTTCCCAGCGACGGAATGCCTCGTAGTCACCGGTCTTGCGATCGATTTCGACACGGGTATCGATTTCACCCGGATGCCGGCGCCGCGCAGCCGAAGCCAGGGCAGCCTCGATCGCCTCGAAGATGATGTCGCGTGACAACCCCTTCTCGTTCGAGACCGCCTCGGCGACATGCAGGATTTCCTTGCCCTTGTTCAATGTGCTCATGTGCGAATCATTCCGTAGCTGATATTCATCGACCGGACAGCAATGCGTCCAGGTCAGGCTTCAGGTTGGCGCGCCGGATGTCGGCGTAGGCAACTTCGAGACGTTGCCCATCCGACTCCATAACCACCCGCGCATCATCTGCTTCGACAATGACGCCCTTGATCTTGCGCCGATTCTCGACCGGGGCGAACAGGTGCACGGTCGCGCGCTCACCGACGAACTGCCGGTAGTGCGCAGGCTCGAACAGCGGTCGCTCGATGCCCGGCGACGATACCTCCAGGCTGTACTCGCCGGAAATCGGATCCTCGACATCGAGCAGCGCCGAAACTTCATGGCTGACCTTCGCGCAATCGTCCACGCTGATGCCGTCTGGCTCGCGATTTTCCGAACTATCGTCCGAACTATCGACAGAACCATCATCAGAACGATCGATATAAATCCGGACCAGCCGGTTCTTCGGGTTGGAAAGGTACTCGAGCCCGACGAATTCATAGCCCAGCTGTTCCACCACCGGCCGGATCAAGCGAACCAGATCTTCCTGTACCGACATGCCTCAAGCACTCCTCGACCACACGGCCGGCACCGGAAATCCGGGCCGAAAAACAAAAAAGCCCCTGACAGACCAGGGGCTTTTCTGCACCGATTACCTGGTAGCGGGGGCAGGATTCGAACCTGCGACCTTCGGGTTATGAGCCCGACGAGCTGCCAGACTGCTCCACCCCGCAATCGAGCCATGAGCTATATCAGAACTTCATTTTCTCCGCAAGGCTGCCGATCCGAAACAAGTCGAGAACCGACTCTTGACAACTCAGGCTGGGCGGGGGTAGTTTCGCACTGCCCCTATTTACTGGGGATTGGCAGTCCGGGTTGGCAGCCCGGCAAATTGACAGGCAATTTGAAGGAGGTCCTTCCATGAAACGTGCGTTTTGCGCGCTCGCGCTCCTGTTTCTTTCGTTCTCGGCACATGCGGACTCCGCTTGGTGGCAGGCCTGTGACCACTGCAGCACGGATACCCAGTTCAGCGGCGCGGCGATCCAGGCGCCGGAGCCCTGGGAATTCGTCTATGTGACAAATCGCCAATCGAACACAACACGTCTTTACAGCCGCTTCACCACCTGGGAAGATATGGACGGCGGCATGGTGCGAATGACGCATGTGATCGAGCAACCGATGTCGCAGGCGCTGAAGTCCGTGTTCGAGCAGGCGGTTGCCAATTCACGGGTCACCGAGATCAATCTGCCGCGCCAGGATCTGGTTGGACTTGCTGGAGCAGGGGCCGCCGAATCTGTGCTATCCGACATCCGGCATGGCCGCCTGCAAAGTTTTCTCCAGAATTCAATAACGGTTTGGATGGGCAACAGCCCCTACATTCCGTCTCGCAGCTCGGTCAATCAATCCATCGGTGTCAACGGCCCTGGAGTCGGCGGCGTCAGCATGGGTGCTGGATTTGGCGTCCGCGAAATCCCGATCACCTTGGGCATTGGCTACCCTGACGGTTCGGTCCTCTGGGTTACCTGGAACCCGGACGGCAGCCTAACAGGTTGGTCGGCAACTGACGCTGACGGCAACTGGATAAACTTCAACCCCGATGGCTCCGTCGCCCCTGTCGGCGCAGGATTTGGCGGCGAGGGCTTCCTGTTCGGCCCGGGGAATACCGATGTCTCGCAAGCCGCGCTTGACTTTATGGCGGCCTTCGATCGCCAACCCGTCTCTTACGACTGCCGGGCTGAGACCACACCGGATGGCCTCAGAATCATTTGTCGTCGGCGTTGATCGCAACGTTTTCCCCCGATCCCGGACACTCGAGATCGGGGGAGACCGGCCGGCACGCGAATTGCGGGCGCGTGTGAATGCGGGCAATCAGCATGGCGATCACCCTATCGCGGGCCAGAATTCTGCAGCGATGGAGATCGACGGAATCAAATCGTCAGCAGCCGATTGACCCTGCGCACGAAGCCGGCCGGGTCGACCAGTTCGCCACCGTCGAGCAACTGTGCCTGATCGAGCAGCAGCTCGGACAGCTCTCGCGCCAGCCCCTCGTCCTCGGTAGCGGCCAGACGCTTGACCAGCGCATGGCCCGGATTGATCTCCAGCTC
>Ga0210046_1003077_pt1 | contig 11383 bp, 4 predicted proteins | sample CryGeyCG2114_250_FD_185461 | JGI IMG/M metagenome (GOLD analysis project Ga0210046, IMG submission 185461) | Groundwater microbial communities from aquifer - Crystal Geyser CG18_big_fil_WC_8/21/14_2.50 (SPAdes) (version 2) | ecosystem: Environmental > Aquatic > Deep subsurface > Groundwater ... | reverse complement strand
TCATCAGACCCAGAAGTCCAAGCAATATTGAAAAAGGATATAGAGAAGAATAAAACAATTCAACCAGTTTTGGATCCGACATCATCAGACCCAGAAGTCCAAGCAATATTGAAAAAGAATATAGAGAAGAATAAAACAATTCAACCAGTTTTAGATCCGACATCAGCAGACCCAGAAGTCCAAGCAATATTGAAAAAGGATATAGAGAAGAATAAAACAATTCAACCAGTTTTGGATCCGACATCATCAGACCCAGAAGTCCAAGCAATATTGAAAAAGAATATAGAGAAGAATAAAACAATTCAACCAGTTTTAGATCCGACATCATCAGACCCAGAAGTCCAAGCAATATTGAAAAATAGAAGTGAGTTGCAGGGTAACACAAAAGGTATTCAGAGTTACAATTTAGAGGTTCCGACAATATTATTAAGTAAAAATCCAGTAATATTCAATGAGACAGAGACAATAACCGCCACAGTAAAGAATGTAGGAAGTAGTAGTGCAAGTAATGTTGTAATAAAGTATTATTTGTCAACAAATAACATAATTAGTAGTACTGATTATTATGTTGGTTCAGATAATGTAAGTCTTAGTGCTGGTACACAAGGCACAGAGAGTATAGATTTTGTTCCTAATAGTATAAGTGGATTGACCGCAGGAACTTATTATGTAGGAGTTTTGATAGAATCAGAGAATGAGTATTGGGTGAGAACAGGAACTTTAGTTATAAATCCAGTTGCCACAGTTCCCAATTTAGAGGTTCCGACAATATTATTAAGTAAAAATCCAGTAATTTTCAATGAGACAGAAACAATAACCGCCACAGTAAAAAATGTAGGTACTGGAAGCGCAAGTAATGTCGTAATAAAGTATTATTTGTCAACAAATAACATAATTAGTAGTACTGATTATTATGTTGGTTCAGATAATGTAAGTCTTAGTGCTGGTACACAAGGCACAGAGAGTATAGATTTTGTTCCTAATAGTATAAGTGGATTGACCGCAGGAACTTATTATGTAGGAGTTTTGATAGAATCAGAGAATGAGTATTGGGTGAGAACAGGACCTTTAGTTATAATTGAGGTTAATGATTTACCAGATATTAATGTTTCTCCAACCAATTTAACAATTAATCAATCTGGCTCATCAGCTCCACCGTCAAATAGTGGAAGCAATAAACCATTAAGCAAGGATCAATTTATTCAGCAAATTGATAAGGAATATATTGTTAATTCATATACAGATGAAAGTGGTAAACAAATTGATGTAGTTATTGTCCCTGGTAAGCCGCCACTAAACTACGATAAATCAATTATTTATCATAGTGCAGCTTCTACAACGCTAAATAGTGTTCCAGCATATGATTGGTCATTTGGATGTTCAGCAACTTCAGCCGCAATGATTGCTGCATACTATGATAATAATGGTTATCCAAATATGTACACAGGTCCAACAAATTCTGGCGTTGCACCAATTGATAATAGTTCTTGGCCTCAAGTTGTTATTAATGGAGAAACTAGAAGTAATTGTCCAATTAGTGCTACTGCTAAAGGGCTTGACGGAAGAACAATTAATGGACATGTTGATGACTATTGGATAAAATATGGGAATACAAATGATGATCCATATATTACAAATGGGTGGACAGAACATACACATGGTGATTGCACTGCTGATTTTATGGGAACTAATCAGTCAAAATATTTAAGTAGTGATGGTAGTACAACATTCTTTTTTCATACTGACGGCTCTCCAACACAGATAACATCTGATACTCAATCGAAGCGTGATGGTTGTTATGGCTTAAGAATGTTTTTTGAGTCAAGAGGATATAGTGTTAATCAAAATTATAATCAATATATATTTGGCTATAATGGAAAAACTTTAGGATTTACATTCGAGAATTTCAAACAAGAAATTGATGCGGGAAGATTGGTTTTAATTCATGTGCAAGGTCATACAATGGTTGGGTATGGCTATGATACAAATAATATTATATATATACATAATACATGGGATTATAATAGCCATACAATGACATGGGGTGGAGTATATGAACAAATGCAACACTATGGAGTTACAATAATTGAGTTGCAACCTACAAGCAATAATAGTTCATTTGTTATTTCAAATAAAGGTACTGGTCCACTAAATATCACTGGTATAACTCCAAGTAAGTCATTGCTAACGATAAGTGGAATTCCAAATATCCCATTTAATATTGCACCTGGGTATACACAAATTGTTGTATGTAATGTTGATTGGAGTAAAGTAACAGCAACTACTTCTGCAACAATTGCTGTTACATCTAACGACCCAGATGAACCCTCAGTCACAGTAAGTGTTACTGCAAGACCCAATGTAACTCCTAAAAACTACACAGTTCTTACTAGTTCTAATCCAGTAACTGGAGGAACTACTTCTGGAGGAGGAACTTTTAATGAGAATAGTGAAGTAACAGTAGTTGCAACTCCAAATGATGGATGGAGTTTCGTAAATTGGACGGAGAACAATAATCAAGTTTCTGTTGACAGCCTTTATAAATTTACTCTAACTAAGGATATAAATTTAGTCGCAAACTTTAAAAAGAATGGTTGTCAACCAGATTGGATACCTGTTGTATATACTAATAGTACAACGGCATATGGAAAAGTTATGATAGAAGGTGTTCCAGCAGAAATTGGTGATGTTGTTGGTGCATTTGTTGCAAATGAATGTAGAGCAGTTGGAGACGTTGTAGTTAACAATGGCGATGCATTTGTAACATTGTTAATTCAAGGTGAAACAGTAGAAACAGTAAACTTTAAAATCTTTGATTCTAGTGAATGTCAAGAACTAAGTGTAAATTATTCAACACAAACAAGTCCAGGTGGCACTATTGGTAATCCTCCAAACTATTTACCTATTTATTACACTGGATCAGTAAAGCAAACATTTACACTAAACTCAGGCTGGAATCTAAAATCGCTTTATGTTACACCAGATACTACAACTCCAAAATCTATTTTTAGACCAATTGTTTCTGTTCTTAATCAAGTAAAAGGAACAAAGGGCAGTTATGATCCAACAGTGCCAGATTTCTTAAATACTCTTACTAATATAGAACCTGAGTCAGGTTATTGGGTTAAAGTCAGTGAAGATACTACTCTTAACGTTGATGGTACACTCGTTGATTGTTCTAACTTATCAATTCCATTAAAATCTGGTTGGAATTTAGTAGGTTATCCTTGTCAAAAAGAGAATGATATAAAGATTGCATTAAATAGTATTATTAGTGAAATAGTAGAGGTGAAGGACTTAGCAAAATCTTTTAATCCTAGTGTTCCAGATTTCTTAAATACTTTGAATAAACTTGTACCAGGAAGTGGATATTGGATGAAAGTAAAAAATGGTGTAACTCTAACTTACCCAACACCAAGTGGATTGGCAAAATCGAATAATAATGTTGTTGAAACTATTAAGTATGACAAATGGAAACCTGAAATTTATACAAATAGTATGGTAGTTTATACTCAAATAGAAATTAACGGAGCTCAAGTTACTTCTGGTTTATTAGGAGCCTTTATTGATGGCGAATGTCGAGGTATTGGAACAATTGTTAATAACGATGGAAGTTCTTATGCTACAATAGTTGTTAATGGAGATAAGATAGGTAAACTAACCTTTATGGTTTACGATGTAACTATGGAAGAAGAGATAGTTGTTGATAATCAAATTGAATTTACTCCTGGAAAAACTGGGTCTGATATTATTTTGTTAAAAGGTAATACAATAGAATATTTAGAGAGTTTAATTCCGACAACTACTAAATTATACTATGCATATCCAAATCCATTTAATCCATCAACAGAAATAAAATTTGATTTGCACAAAGCCTCAAAGGTTAATTTGTCCGTTTATAATCTTAAAGGTGAGTTAGTAAGAACTATAACAAGCGATTATTTTGCTCCAGGTTCATATAATTATAGATGGAATGGAAATAATAGCCATAACTCAAAAGTTAGTTCTGGAGTTTACATAATTCAGTTTAGAACTAATGAAAAGTCACAATCAAATAAGATTATTTTACTTAAATAATTAACCACAATAATGAGCTAGCTTATCTAATAATTAAGCTAGCTCATAAAATTTAGGGGAAAAAATGAACAAAATTACTTTAACTAGCATATTATTTTTATTTTCATCTTTATTAATATTTGCTCAACCTAATTGGGAACCTGTAATTTACACAAATAGTACAACTGCATATGCAACAGTAAAAATTGATGGTAGTGCCGCAACAGAAAGCGATATTGTTGGTGCCTTTGTTGGTAGCGAATGTAGAGCTAAAGGAGAAGTTGTTATAAACGCAGGTGTTGCTTACACTACTCTATTGATACAAGGTGAACAAGTTGAAGAAGTTGGTTTCAAAATTTACGATGCTAGTGCTGATGAAATTTATAATGTTGATTATACCACTCAAAGCAGTCCAGGTGGAACAATAGGGCTACCTCCAAATTTTTTACTTTTAGAAGTGACAACGCAAACAAACAGTCTGGAAGTTTCCCCAAGTAATCAAGCAGTAAGTGAATTTAGTGGAACAACAACCTTTAGTGTAGTTTCCAACATAAGTTGGACAGTTTCAGAAGCAGAAGATTGGTTAAGTGTTACACCATCAAATGGCAGTAACGATGGAATCTTAACAGTAACATTCGATGCAAACACAACAACAAGTCAAAGAATAGGAACCATTACTGTAAGTGGTGGAGGAATTACAAGAGAAGTCACTTTAACACAGCAAGGAAAACAGCTCAAGACTTATAATGTTACTCTAACATCTAATCCAGAAAGTGGAGGAACAACAACTGGTTCAGGTCAATATAATGAAAATAGTACTGTTTCAGTTACTGCTGTTCCAAATGAAGGATGGGAATTTATATATTGGACAGAAAACGATTCTCAAGTATCAACAGATTCCATATATCAATTTACCCTTGAAAGTGATAGAAATTTAATAGCAAATTTCTATCAAATAAGCTGTACACCAAATTGGGAGCCAGTAATCTATACAAATAGCACAACTGCATATGGTTTAGTAACAATTTATGGGCAAGCAGCTTCTTCTGAAGATATAGTTGGTGCTTTTGTAAATGAAGAATGTAGAGCAGTTGGTAATGTAGTATTGAATCAAGGTAATGCATATGTTACATTATTAATTCAAGGTGAAATAGTAGAAACAGTAAAATTCAAATTATTTGATAAAAGTGAATGTGCAATATTAGATAATTCATACTTTATTGATACAAACCCAGGCGGAACTATTGGATTGCCACCAAATTTTTTACCTCTGGAATTTCCAACAATACCAGACAGCCTTGAGGTTACACCACCAAATAGAGAAGTTGATGCAGCACCAGGCACAACTACGTTTAATGTAGTTTCCAATACAAGTTGGACAGTAAGTAAAACAGATATGTGGTTAAGTTTATCAAATACAAGTGGAAGCAATAACGATACATTGGTAGTAAATTATGATACAAATGCAACAACCAGTATAAAAATAGGAACAATTACTGTAACTGGTGGAGGGCTAACAAGGGAAGTGACGGTAACTCAAAGTGGAACAGCTATAAGGCTGGTAGTATCACCAAGTAATCAAGCGGTAGGAAGTTCAGCTGGGAATATTAGTTTTGCAATAACATCAAATATAAGTTGGAGAGTAAGTAAAACAGATACATGGTTAAGTTTGTCAGATACAAGTGGAAGCAATGATGCAACTTTAACAGTAACCTATGATGCAAATTCAACAACCAGCGAAAGGATAGGAAGAATTACTGTAACTGGTGGAGGAATAACAAGGGAAGTGACAGTAATTCAGAGTGGAGCAACTGTAGAGCTGGCAGTATCCCCAAGTAATCAAGAAGTAGGAAGTTCAGGCGGGAATACTAATTTTGCAATAACATCAAATATAAGTTGGACAGTAAGCAAAACAGATACATGGTTAAGTTTGTCAGATACAAGTGGAAGCAATGATGCAATTTTAACAGTAACTTATGATACAAATGCAACAACCAGTATAAAAATAGGAACAATTACTGTAACTGGTGGAGGGCTAACAAGGGAAGTGACGGTAACTCAAAGTGGAGCTTCATTGCCAGGCAAGCCAATATTACTATCCCCAGCAAATAATATTGAAATACCAGATTCTACAGAGAATATTAAATTTGAGTGGACATCTGTTAATTTTGCTAAATCATATATTATAGAAGTTTCAACAGATTCGTTATTTAATGATATTGATGGATTAACTGATACAACTATAACTGATACAACTAAAACTTATAAATTGGAATTACGCCCAGATGTTTATTATTGGAGAATTCGTGGAAAAAATGTTTCTGGATACGGCAATTGGTCAAATACATTTGTTTTAACTATTTATATGTTGGTTGATGTTTTTGAAAATACAATTCCACAGGAATTCGTATTACATCAAAACTATCCCAATCCATTTAATCCAAGTACGATGATTAAATACGGAATTCCAGAGCAAAGTAATGTTAAGATAGAAATATTTAATATGCTTGGTCAGAGTGTTGGCGTGTTGGTTAACACAGATAAATCTGTTGGATTTTATGAAACAACTTGGAGTGCAGCGAATTTGCCAAGTGGGATTTACTTAATTAGCATAAAAGCTGAGGGATTAAGTTCAAAGAAGAATTTTACACAAGTCAAAAAGGCTTTGCTGTTAAAATAGTCTATCAAGAGATAGTGGAATGCTGGTTTTTACAATGTTAGTTTCAACGCAGCAAATTTGAGTAACGGAATTTACTTCTACAAAATCCAATCTGGTAATTTTGTTGATGTGAAAAAAATGATACTACTAAAATAGTTATTTAAGTAATTAAGAAATAATAAGCAGTTTTGTGGTCACTTGGTGAAATTCAAATTCATATGTGACCACAAACATAAATATGTTTAATAAAAAAGGAAATAATATGAAATATTCCAAATCTATAATCGGCATAGCAATACTGTTTCTTGTTGTATCATGTGCAGTTGGTCCGCTTATAAGTAGCGGAGAAATATTTAAAAACTTAACTCAAATTACTGATGGAGATGGGACAAATTACGATCCAGTTATAAGCCCAGACGGGAAAATGATTCTATTTGTTTCTGAGCGAGATGGAAATTCAAATATCTATTTAAAAACGGATATTAATTCTAAATCAGTTATCAAAAGAACTGAGCATTTAGCTTCAGAGCTATCTCCAAGTTTTTCAAACGATGGTGAAAAGTTTTGTTTTGCTTCAAATACAAATGGGAATTATGATATTTTTTATATGAATACAAAAACTGGTTTTGCAAAAACACAAATCACTTCAAGTCAAAATGACGAATTATTTCCTTGTTGGTCACCAGTTGAAGATGTAATACTTTATTCACAATTTGCTATGGGTGAGTGGTATATTTGGTCAAAAAACTTATTAAATGGACAAAACACTCAAATATGCAAAGGCGTTCTAGCCAAATATTCGAATGATGGAAAATCCTTCTATTATAGGAAACATGACAAAAACAAATATTACCAGCTATGGAAAATAAATATTGATGGAAATAGTGATACTCAGTTGACATCTGGTGAAGATTGGGGAGTTGGATCATACGCAATAGCTCCGATTGGTGACAAAGTTATCTTCTCTACAACAAATCTAAATCTTTCTATAATGAATCAAATTTGAAAGATGGTTATGATCTCTGGGTACTAGATGTAAAAAATGGTGACCAAACACAAGTTACAACGCATAAAGGTTCTGATTTCTCACCAGTTTGGGCTTCCGACAATTCAATATATTTTGCATCAAATAGAATGGGTGATATTAATATTTGGGAGTTTAAATCTCCTTTTTAATAGCAACAAGAGAGAAGGGCAAATTGTAGCCTGATGAAAAAAGGTGGTACTAAATTTTGTAGTATCACCTTTTTATTACTTTTTTTTCTATTTACAATAAACTCCTTTCATACCCCATTTCGCAAGATATTTTACTTTATTTTTGTGGCTCCTCGTCCCGCTTCAATCACTAGCGCAAGAAACAGTCTTACCGCTCCACACATAAAACATGAGGATAAGTTTCAAGTGTTCCACTCAATCTTTGCTTCCCTTTGCCCTTAACCTCTTCCTCAACCTTTTCCTCAATCTTTTCCATTTTAAGTTTCCATTTTTTAATTAAATTTGTATTAATAACTAGGGATTACATGAAAAAACTAATAACAATATTATTGCTAACAAGCAGTTTTCTCTATTCTCAGACAGCTAGTCTTTCTGTTTCTGGTAAAGTAGAAAACCTTTCCGGTAATGGACAGATCTCTCACATAACAGTAAATCAACTAGTTGGTAATCAGTTTGAAGAACGTGGACAAACTGAAACTGATAGCCTTGGATTCTTTAATCTAGCACTAAACAATATAACTAGCATAAAAGAAGAATCAAGCACCAATAGCGTTGTAAATTTTATTCTTAATAACAACTCACTTTATTCACCTATAAATACAAAAGCAGAAATAATCTATTACACAATTCTTGGCGAAACAGTTAGCCGAGAACTTATTGAACTTTCTCTTGGCAATAATGAGCTTAAGCCAATAAATAATAGTCTGTCATCCGGTATTTACATCAGAAGAATAGAACTTAGCCAAGGAGTTATAACTCAGAAAATTGTTAAAAATGCTTCTCAATTAAGCTATGGAATATCAGGCAACCTTGTTTTGGATGGTATTAGCAATGGTGTTCAACTAAACAAAATTACTTCAGATAGCTTATACTTAATGACCGTTGCTACGTGTAACGGCTATTTGCCCGATACTATATTCACAACTGTTAGCAAGGATAATCCAGAGGATGTTACTGGACTTAACCTTGTTCTACGTGTGGATTATTCTAATACAATTCATACTGCTTATTTAACTGTTGCTACATTAAAAGATGTTTATTTTGAAAATGAACAAATTAATTTAACAGATCCTCCAGATGTTATTAAAAGTAAAGTTGTTGAAAATTTCAACGCAGAAGTTCTCTCTGAAAAACCCGACGAAATTAAATCATCCGAGCAAATTGATAGTGCAAAAAGTAATGAAATAAATAAACTTATTGCGTCATCACAAAATAAATTTGAGCTTCGGTTATCTATTCCTAGTCACTTCCCCGAGTATCTTCAAAAACCACAAAGGTTTTTTTCTGGAAGAACTTTTAAAATAGTATACGCAGATGGTTCTGAATTCAAGGAATATCCTAAGAAAATTCTGTTATCAAAAAGAGAAGAAAATTCTAATCTTTTAATTTCGGATAATATTATTGAAGTAAATAAATTAAGATCAACATACTTTGCCTTTGCAATCCCGGAAGAAACAAAATCTGGGTTTTATACTATAGAATTTGAAATAGGTAATGAAAATTTCATGCTTCCAGTACAAATAGTCGGTTTAACCAAAAGTGAAATTGATGAAATAAATAGTGTTCCAAAAGCATCCATTTTAGATGAAAGAATTGTTTTAAATAAACAATTAAATTGCGGATATTGCTATTGGGAATCTGTTTTAAAAATTAATCCAGAAAATGAAGATTATGGTTATTTTGTAGGTGGAGGAAGCACAGGTAATCTCGTGCAAACAACTGATGGGTGGGAATCCAGCACATTATTAAGCATCAATACTCAAACTACCGATTTACAAAAAAAATTTAGGGGCGACCCTAAATTAACATTCGATGAAGAAAACAAACTTGTTATTTCTAGTTTACTTCAGAACTATCCTGAAGTTATTACGGGAGGCATATTTGTTGAAGAAGAATTAACGAGCAATCCAATCACATTCACACAACAATATATTTTTCCAATACCAACAAATCTTCCCATTAATAAATATATCATATTTGATTATGAAAAAATTGCAATAGATACTGATAAAAACTCTAAATTTTACGGCAGTAAATATATTTCAGCAGGCGCTATAACAATAGACAACATAAGCCGTTCAGGATTAATAACTCTAAGACCTAATGGAACTACCACGGTAAGACACACACAAAATAGCGGAATGGTGTATACCCCAAATTCTATGATTATTGGTTCAAATGGAAACATATTTGCTGGAATAGATTATTATGAATGGAAAGTTTTTTATGGTTCATTTGATGGTGGAGAAACTTTTGAACAACGAACAATACATAAAAGTAATTCCGATGATAATTGTCAAGGCAGAGTATCAACTACAAGTGATAAAGCATGGTTTATTTATCGAGGCGTAGATTTAGCATACGATAAAAATTCTGGCAGGCTTTACGCAGCATGGGTTGATTTTGAAGACTGTATACGCGATACTGAATTCGAATATGGAACTTATGCGTATGATCACGACGTTTATGTAAGTTATTCTGATGATGACGGAATAACTTGGAGCGAAGGCGTGAAAGTTAATGATGATAACTCTGGAGGTGATCAAGGATTTCCTTCTATTACTCTTGATAATGATGGTGTTGTCTATGTTGCATTTTTAGATCATAGAGATAATCAAGATTTAGCCCAATTTGATGTTTATGTTTCTGCATCTTATAATAATGGAAAATCATTTTCTGAAAATATAAAATTAAATGATATTAGTGTTGCTAACGTCTTTGGACAACGAGATCCGGGAGATTATCTTGATATGATTCAAGTTAGCGATAATAAAATATACGTTGCTTATCCTTGTATGAATCTGAATAATGCTAATGAAGGAAAACCAAATGATGCGTGCATTAGTATATTAAACAAACCTTTAGGTTCAGATCATCCTACTGGTGATCGACCTCAGTCAAAAATTGTAAATTTGGGTGATGAAGATTTATATGGAAAGTTAACAATGAGCATTCAAAAGAACTTTGGTGATGAAACAAGCGAAGAATGGCGCGATTATCTCATTGTTACCGATGAAATGGTTACAGTTCCCGCTAATGACTTAATTAAGCTAGATGTTGGCGAACCTTATGGCTGGAATCTAAAAAATGTTAGCATTTCTGAGCAAGGAAAATATCGTGTATTCGCCAAATTTGTTACTTCAGAAGGTTCAATTAACAATACTTATAAGTTCGAAGTTGTAAATTAAAAATTTATATTTACACAAAAATAAGACCCACTCATACCACCCGAAACTGGGCTTAAAATAATTCATAATTTGCTAATTTTAGTTTCTTAACAACTTGTAAAAATAAAATCATTTGCAAAAAAAATCGGAGTTTTTAATTCCGATTTTGTGAAAAACATTATTTTTTCTTAGATTTTTTCTTTTTGTCTGCAGATTTTTTCTTTGCTTTTTTTTCTTTTTGCTTTGCTTTTGCTTTTGCCTTTTTTTCTTTCTCTTTTTTCTCTTT
>Ga0210046_1003067_pt1 | contig 11409 bp, 13 predicted proteins | sample CryGeyCG2114_250_FD_185461 | JGI IMG/M metagenome (GOLD analysis project Ga0210046, IMG submission 185461) | Groundwater microbial communities from aquifer - Crystal Geyser CG18_big_fil_WC_8/21/14_2.50 (SPAdes) (version 2) | ecosystem: Environmental > Aquatic > Deep subsurface > Groundwater ... | reverse complement strand
ATGTTGATGATCCGTCTTTTATAACCACTTACCTGTTTGAGTTCTTCGGTAAGGTCGCCACCTTTCAGGTAAATGATTCCGTTGGGGACCGAGTTGAACGATCTCTTATGAAATTTATATCCGGTCCACCGGACAAAATCACCCAGGTTGGTAACAGCGCGACTAATGATAAAATCGTAAGTTTCGTCGATTTGTTCCATGCGCGATTGCTCCGCTTTTACATTCGTAAGTTGCAGTTCCGTAGCTACTTCTGTTACGACTTTTATTTTCTTTCCAATGGAATCCACCAGATGAAACGATACTTTTGGGAAAAGGATAGCCAGAGGTATTCCGGGAAATCCGCCACCGGTGCCGGCATCCAGAATTTCTGTAAAATCCTTGAACGGGGTATATTTGGCTATGGCCAGCGAATGAAGCACATGATGCTCATAAAATTGCTCCATGTCCTTTCGTGAAATCACATTGATTTGTGCATTCCAATGCGCATATAATTCCTGAAGTTGAGAAAACTGGTCGCGTTGTGCATCCGTCAGGGTTGGAAAATGGCTAAAAATCAGATCGATACTCATGGGAGATTTTTGCGATAAAATTAACAATTGTAGTGAAACCGGGGTTATATTTGATAGGCAATTCATGCAAACCTACCCATGAACAATAAAAGCATAAAAAGTGGTTTGTAATAATTTATTATCTTTATAGCCCTATAATCGACCTTTTTTCCAATGTTCAGTCACCGCAAAAATAATTACCTTTTAAATATCATTGCCAGTCCGTTTTTTCTGGCTTTGCCTTTTTCTTTGGTGATTATCTGGTTCTTACCCAATCCTGATTCCAAATTCAAAGCTGAATTCATTGGCAAAGAATTGGTTAACAAACCGGCTGCTTCTGTAAAATTTTGCGATTTAAATGGCGATGAAGTTGATGAACAAATACTGAGTTTTCATAATGCAATAAAAAAGGCAGCAGCCATCAAAGTGCTAAACAACGATGGACTGACCCTTGACCAATGGAACTTTCATGGAAAGTTTCCAACTCAACCTGAACATTTTTACTGTGCTGATCTGGATAATAATGGCTACAAAGAAATTTATGTTTTCTATTATAAAGATGATTCGGTGTTTATGGGTGCTGTTCAGCCCTATCCCGAAACCAGGTGGCTCTTCAATAAAAAGCTGATTACCACTGTTACCAAAAGAAATGATAAAATCGACTATGCCGTACATGATATTCAAGCAGTTGATATAGATATGGATGGGAATAAGGAGTTGATGTTTATTTTGGATGCAGGATTTTCACGACAACCCAGGAGTGTCTTTATTTTTGATCAGCAGGAGGATCTTATTATACATTCTCCTTCTGTTGGGGCTCATTTGTCAGCTTGTTTGGTAACCGATCTGGACCAGGATTCCATCCCCGAAATTTACTGCGGTTCCTGGGCGACTGCCAACATTCCCAAATCATTTGATATTCCTTACAACGACCATTCATCATGGTTTTTTGGTATGGACAATAAATTGGAATTGTTATTTACTCCTCAGGATAACCCGGGTATCACTTCCTGCGTTTCACTCAGCAAATTTAAAAGCGATGAGGGCAAACCATTTGTTGTAACCAGTTGGATGATTCCTGAGGAATACAAAGCAAAAATAACTTTCTGTGAAGCAAACGGGAAGGAATTCAAGAGCAAAACCTTTGAATTCACGCCGGAAGAATGGAAACAGAATCGATTGTATAACATCCCTTATGAACTCAACGGGAAACACTACCTATTCATAGGATTGATAGACGGAAATTTTGTGTTTACTGATCAGGATTTTAAACTATTGAAAATCAAGACCTCCCTTTCAAAAGTGAACTTATACTTGCAATGCGACCTGAATAACGATGGAAGGGATGAAGCCCTTTTTAGTACAGAAGAAGGGAAAGAAATAATTATTTCAGATCCTGATTTAAAACATTTCGTACATGTTCCTACTTACCTGAGAACAGAGACAAGAGCATCTTTGGAATCGGGCATCCGGCATCAAGCGCATCACCAGAATGAATTGTTTTTACATGCTTATGAAACCCTTTATTTTTACTCTTATCAGGCCAATCCATTGTATTATTTAAAATATCCTTTGTGGTTACTGATTTATGGATTGTTAGTACTAATTCTTTGGGTGGCACAGCGGCTTCAAGCCATGCAGACCCGACGCAAACAACAGTTGGAAGAAACCATCAACAGCCTTCAGATGAGGGTAATCAAAAGCCAGATGGACCCCCACTTTATGTTCAACGTGTTAAATGGCCTGGCCCACAATGTGGCCATTGGCAATACCACCGAAGCCCATGACCAGATTATCAGGTTTAGCAAATTGCTGAGGTCGATGATGAGCAAAGGTGAAAAAACGGATACCACCCTGGAAGCGGAACTTGACTTTGTAAAAAGCTACCTGGAGTTGGAAAGATTCCGGTTTAAAGACGATTTTAGTTTCTTGCTGCAAGTGGAACCTTCTGTTGATCTCAATACACGAATACCTCGCATGCTCATCCAGTTGCTGGTTGAAAACGCCATCAAACACGGGCTTCGCAACAAATCCGATAACAAACGAATTATGATTAAAGCCGAAACCAGAAATGCAATAACAATCCTCATCGTCGAAGACAATGGCATTGGTCGTTTGGCCGCCAAAGAATACCAGCGAGAAGGAGGTAACGGGTCGAAAATTATGGCTGATATGATCCGGCTTAACTGCAAAATAACCGGTAACACCATCAGGGCAACAACCACCGATTTGTATGATGACGAGGGAAGGGCAAGTGGTACACGGGTAGAGGTGGAGATTTAGAAGTTTACCTTACCCACCTGGTTGGAAAAAACCCTGCGGGTCAAAGACATGATTTTTTTCAAATGACAAATTCCCAGAAATTATCCGTTGTAATACATTGAAAATTGTTGCTGTAATTTTCTGTCCAGGTTTTTGGTGCTTTCATTTTTGCTTTCTTATATTTTATTTCATAAGCAAACAGTTCGCCATTGATCTCCTCAACATACTCAAGTTCCGCACCTGTATATGTACGCCAAAAATAGGAGGATGCATAAATCTCATTGTACGATAGGTATTTCATCCTTTCGGTAAAAATAAAGTTTTCCCACATAACACCTGCATCGTTCCTCATATTAATGGGCAGGAAATTGTTTATCAAGGTATTACGTATGCCCAAATCCCAAAAATATATTTTATCACGTTTTGATATTTCTTTTCTTATCCTCAATTCTTTGCGCTTCATCAATAAAGAGGATGTCATAACCCCCTGTCAATAGTTTTAGTTTAGACAAATCACGTGATGAAATAATATCAATGTATCGAAGCTCATCGGCGTTTATTTTCAGTATACTTCCTTTTGTGTTTTGGAGGATATCGTTTGAAAGGGTTGTTTTTCCTGTTTGTCTGGCACCATACAAGATGACTATTTTATTGGTTTCGGAAAATTCTTTTTGTAAGATAGGCTGTAGACTTCTGTTAATTTTCATTTCCATTTTTTCTAAATTTGAGCGTAAAGATAATAAAAAAACCGTAAAATATCAGTATATACATGAATAATTCACGTGAATTATGGAGGTTAACAATCGTATTTAGTGAACACACTCAATTCAAATTTGCAGTATTGCGATATTTCATTACCTTCAAAATCCAAAACTAATCTGTCAAATGAACCTCACCATCATCGCCGACAACCGTGAAAGAGCCTCAGGTATCCTGGTGTTGCTGGCCGAAAAAGGAGTCAGGGTTATGATGAAACAAATGGCTGTGGGCGACTATATGATTGATGGTGATATGGTGATAGAACGTAAAAAAAGCACTGATTTTGTACAATCTATCCTTACGAAAATAGTTATGTTTATTTTCGTTTTGAAACGAAACTACAAATGGTTTGTAATGGGCCAGGTTTAAAGAGCATGCCTAAAGCGAGGAGGTTGAACAACATCAGATCAAATATCCAACATTCCAAAATACCTGGTTTACTGACCCGCCGGGTTTTTTCCAACCCGGCGGGTCGAATGTGTATTTCAACTTTTCCTCCAGATTTCCAGACACATCCCATTCAATTTCGTATTTATCGCAAATTAATAGTCATATTTTCTTATACATATTTCAAGTTCGAATTGAAATATGTATAAGAATAGTTTATATTTGCCACATGTTAATCAAAAGGGAAATACAAGAAGAACTACAAAATATGATGGTCAAGTACCCGGTGGTTACCCTTATCGGGCCCAGGCAATCCGGCAAAACCACCCTAGCCCGTATGACTTACCCCGAATATCATTACTGCAACCTGGAAAACCCTGAAATCAGGCAATTGGCGGAACGTGATCCCAATGCCTTCTTCAGCCGTTTTTCCCCACCATTGATTATCGATGAAGTACAGCGTGTGCCGGGGTTACTATCCTATATACAGGTTATGGTGGATGAAGAACAGAAAAAGGGAATGTTTCTGCTTACCGGAAGTCATCAAATGGCATTGGGTGAGGCTATCACACAATCCCTGGCCGGGCGAACGGCATTGCTTCGGTTGTTACCCTTTTCCATCAGGGAACTCCATTCGGCAGATATCCATCCGGGCAGAGATGAATTGATATTTACAGGATTCCTGCCCCGGATTTACGACAGCCAACTGGAGCCCGTCAAGGCTTACAGAAATTATTTTCAAACTTATGTTGAAAGAGATTTAAGGCAATTATTGCAAATAAAAAATCTCTCTCATTTTGAACAATTCGTCCGTTTACTGGCAGGTAGGGTTGGCCAGTTGCTGAACCTGCATTCTATTTCGGGTGATCTGGGTGTTTCTTCAACTACACTGGCAGAGTGGTTATCCGTTCTTGAGGCTTCATTTCTGGTATTTCGCCTGTATCCTTATTATGAGAATTTTGGAAAACGCATCGTAAAAACGCCCAAGCTATATTTTACCGATGTGGGATTGGTCAGTTATTTATTGGGTATCGAATCTCCTGAACAAGTGGGGAGAGACCCATTGCTGGGCGGTCTTTTTGAAAACATGGTCGTGATGGAAGCAGTAAAAACCCGCTTAAACAAAGGACTTGACCCTAAGCTGTATTACTTTAGGGACAATAACAAGAATGAAGTGGATTTGGTATTCGAGAAACAACGAAAACTTATCCCCATCGAGATTAAAGCAGCCATGACCTACAATGAACACTTTTTGAAAGGAATAAAACACTTCCAAAAAGTCAGTGATAAAGCACAAAAGGGAGTGCTGATATATGCCGGCGAACTTCAATTTGAAAATGAATTGGCAAAAGTCATTAACTTTTCCGGAATTTATCAGGTATTTGTATAATATACAGTCCGCTTCTACAAACTCTATACTTACACGTTAATCCGTATTTGCTTACCGCCCATGCCTCCAGCCGGCAGGTTCACCTACCGTAGGTAGGTTAATCGGCAGGAAATGGGCAGGCAGGCTTGTCTCACAGCAAAAAACCCGGATAATTGGTTACCTGACAACTATTTTATACATTTGTGGCTGTTCTAAAAAAAGCCCTATGCCCATAGTGATTAAAACCCTTATCGTGGATGACGAAAAGGATTCCAGAGACAGCATGGCCGCACTGTTATCACAGTCTCCTTTTCAATTTGACATCGTTGGATTTGCTCTAGGAGCGCAAAACGGACTCGAGCTCATCATCGACCAGCAACCCGAACTGGTGTTTTTAGATATCAACTTACCTGGAAAAGATGGCTTTTGGCTGGCCCAGAAACTACGCAAACTCAAATTTCCGATCAACATCATTTTTATCACCGCCTTCAACGAATACGCCGAACAAGCCTTTCGCTATGCCGCCTTCGACTTCCTCACCAAACCCATTGAAGCCCAAAGGCTACACGAAACCATCCAGCGGTACTTATCAGAACGGGCAGACAACAAGTTTACCGAAAAACTCGATAGGCTAAAGAAATTCCTGGACCAAAAGAAGCTTAAAGTCGCCACTCCGGATGGTTTTAAACTCATCCCCCACGACCAGATCATCTACTGTGAAGCCGACGGCAACTACACCAACCTGTTGTTAGCCAATGGCATGAGACAGGTAGTAAGTGCCCAAATGGGCAAGGTGGAAGAACTACTTGATGATGAAAACTTTATCCGAGCCAACCGCTCGGCACTCATCAACACCATGTATTTGGAAGAATACCAGCGCAAAGCTAAATTAATCATCCTCACCGATACCCTTCAAAAATTTTCGATTAAATTGTCATCCTCCGGTATAAAGAAGCTGAAAGAGATGGGGTTGTAGTTGCAACCCCGGTTTAAGGCAATTGTGGCAGTAATGGGTTTTGTTCTTTTTCAAAAGCATTACACCTTTTCCAAAGTTTTTAACTTTGGAAAAGGTGTATCTCCCCCGTCTTGCGGAATCGTGTGGTAATCGATTTTTGGCTTAACAGCCAAAAAGGAATCTATAACCCTGTGAATTAGCTGATATCATTTGCATTGAAGCAAATCAAAGACTATAAAAAAAGTCTAATAAAAAACCCAGCTTTCACCTAAAAATGATGCAGCTCAGGTGTGCTGTGGTTTTTGTCGGATTTAGTACAAGCTAAAGACTTCAAAGTCGTTAACGACTTTGAAGTCCTTCTCCCCCCTTTTGCGAAGTCGTGTGGTAATCGATTTTTGGCTTTAGCTGACGATTTTTTAGTAAAACACACCTCAGGTTATGGTTAAAAACACCTAAAAACAGGGTTTAAAATTCATGCAAAAACAGTGCTTATACAAAAAAACGGGGGGTTCATACAGAAAATGGGGGTGTTTATATAATGGGACATAAAATGTTTGGATAGTAAAACAACAATTACGAAATTGTACCGCAAAAATTCATCGCATGAAAACAAAAACCATCTTAATTTCATTTATTGGCCTGTTGGCCATAAGCGCCCTGGTTTTCCAGGCTTGCAAAAAAGACAGTGACAAACCCAATACTCCTCCGGTTTACACCAACGGACAAGGTGAAATTGGCAGTGCCGGTGGCACGGTGATGATTGATGATGCTTCGTCGCCTATTAACGGGGCTAGTATTGTTATTCCGGAAGGGGCGCTGAATTCCAATATTAACATTAAGATTGTTGAAGTGCCAAACGAGATGTTTCCACCAGGTGATAGTTCCGCTTTGCTAATCGGGTTTGAGCCGGAGGGGCTTGTATTTGTCCAACCCGTTGAAATCTCGATCCCTTTCAAATCAGGGATGAACACATCTGACATGAGGGTTTTTTATTATAACCCTGATTCTATGTTAGTAGAGCAGGTTCCTGTCGTTTCTTATGATGGCAACTTTGTTACAGCTATGACAAATCACTTTAGCTATTACTATGCTACTGATGAAGGGTTTATCTTAGGAATTGAAATGCTAAACATTGATGGTAAGATTGGCGCCAGAGTTACAAATATGGGATTTGATTGGATAGCAGGCATGAACAGGATACCTTCAACTAACTCAAATCACGATAATGCTTTCCATGCTCTTGTTAACTCCAATAATGACGTGTTTTCCATTTTTAAAGCATATTTGTATAAGGATGGATTGTTTTATAATAGTATGGAGTCTGTTTCAAACCTTACAATTAGAAGAAACAAAAATTCTGGAACATATAAGGCAGATGTATATGATAATGAAAATTTTGTATATACAAGTGATGCTCTGGGAACAGATCCCAATGGTTTACTGAACACATGGTTCTCCGGTGATCCCTTAATTTTTTATTTTGACAATTTTAACCCTGATGCCAGTACGAGCTATTTTATTAAAATTAAATGGCGACTTCATTCCAACGATAATATTTATTATTTGTATTCTGCCCCATATACTGCTCTATATGAAGTAAACAATGAGGATGCGGATAAAAAACTATCCGAAATGGGCTCATTTGCTTTCGATGATTTGTTTGAAGGATGTATTGATGAACAATATATAAATGGAAGTGGATTAAAACCAGGCATAATTACAAATGAAGCAAGTTTGATTTCTTGCAGTAGTGCCCGTTTAAATGGCACACTGGATAATTTGGGTAGTGGTCAAATTACAAGACACGGATTTTGTTTGTCTGATAATCCAAATCCTACTGTGAATGATAATATGATTAATTTGGGTGCAATAACAGAACTTGGCAACTTTAGTTATGATTATAGTTTTGCACCGCCAAATCTGATTCCAAACACAAAGTATTATTATAAGGCGTATGCAGAAAACAGCGCCGGCATCGGTTATGGAAATGAAATTACTTTTTGGACGAGTGATGATACTGAAGCACCAACTTTGTTTGGCTATGAACCCGGATCCGGTGAAACAGTTTCGGGCAATGTTTATATTCTAATTTCCATAGAAGATGGATGTGGATTAGATAAAGCAGAATTTTATGTTAAACCAAACGGTGGAAATTATACCCTTATTGGAGAAGACCCTGAACCCAGTTATATCAGTAATGATGTATATCATGCCTCAATTAATTGGAATACTAATGAATTTGTAAATGGAACATACACTATTAAAGTACTGGTAAATGATATGGCAGGATTATTAAATAACAAAACTTGGGATGTAATCGTTAATAACTCTGGTTCCAACACCCCACCCACAGCCCTCTTCACCGTATCCCCTTCCAGCGGAACCACCAGCACCAACTTTGCCTTTGATGCCAGTGGCTGCACCGACAACGAAACCCCCGCAAGCCAACTACAAGTGCGCTGGGACTTTGACGGCAATGGCAGCTGGGACACCAACTGGGATACCGACAAAACCCAAAACCACCAATACAGCAGCGAAAGTACTTATCAGGCAAAGGTTGAGGTTAAGGATGCAGAGGGTTTAACAGATACATACACCAAAAGCATAACGGTTAGCAATGGCGGCGGCGGTACCACCGGCACCTTTACCGACCCGCGCGATGGCCAAACCTATGCCACCATAGAAATAGGAAACCAAACCTGGTTTGCCGAAAACTTAAATTACGAAACCTCTAACTCCTGGTGGTACGACAATAGCAGTGCCAATGGCGATGTTTACGGACGTCTTTATACCTGGGAGGCTGCCTTGTCAGCTTGTCCAAGTGGCTGGCATCTGCCCAGCGACGAAGAATGGAAAACCCTGGAAATGGCATTGGGCATGAGCCAAAGCCAGGCTGATAATATCCTCTGGCGCGGAACAGACCAGGGCACTCAAATGAAATCTACTTCCGGCTGGTACTCCAATGGCAACGGCACAAATTCCAGCGGATTTAACGCCCTCCCGGGGGGCACCCGCGCCAGCAGTGGGTCGTTCTACGGCCTTGGCAGCTACGGCTACTGGTGGTCAGCTACAGAGAGCTCAGGTACGAACGCGTGGGGCCGGCACCTGCGCTACGACCACGACCAGGTGTACCGGGACGACGACAGCAAGACGTACGGCTTTAGTGTTCGTTGCCTCAAGGACTGATTTCTCGCCTTAGGCGAGATTGACAATTTGACCATTTGCCTATTTGGGGTATGGGGCAAAGCCCCATCGAATTTTTTTTTGAAACTATATGAAGATAGAAGATATATTAATAAAAGAAGACAATCAAAACATCCACTTGCATAAAGAAGGCTTGTTTTGGCGTGCTTATGAGTATTCTGCTTTTGCTTTTGTAAAAGAAATAAAAAAGTACAATGCCAAAAAGAAGTTTATAAAAAAAGTAAACAGCGAGATTGTTTTCATCGGTTTCCCTGAAAGCACTTTAGGTAACATACTGGATTTGTGCAAGCAAAAAGGCTATGCTGTAAACAAAAACGAACATTTAATTACAATTAAACTAATCACAAAAAGTGAAGGATTCGAAATATGGAAAGATGAAATAGAAATTGAAGATAAAAACCATGTAACGAAGGATGATGATTCTTTAAGTGAACGCATTGCTGGTTTTCCATTGGCAACAAAAACGCCTATGGAAGCACAGCAGTTTTTGTACAACTTACAAATGGAAATAAATGGCAACCTATGATAATTTGCCTGTTTACAAAGCATCATACGATTTGCTTCAGGAAATCACACTGTTTCGCAAGCAATTGGATAGGGAGTATAAATATACCATAGGCGAGCGCCTGGTAAATGAAACGGTAGAAATGATTATAGGTGTTTTTAAAGCCAATGTAAGCGTAGCAAAAAAAGACCTGATATTAAGAATCCGGGAGCATTTAGAAATAGTAAGGCTTTTATTGCGCTTGCTAAAAGATTTAAAGCAAATAAGTTTAAAAAGGTTTGCCACCCTGCTTACCAAGTCATGTTGTAGAGACCCAAGTCTTGCCATTCGGCGGGGCATTTTTAATCTAATTCCAAACTCTCAATCATATCATGAAGCTCATTGGGTTTTAGGTCGGCTTTTTCACCTTTATCGTAAATGGTTAACAGATAAACTGTTTCGGTTTCAATGTACAGATAAGTTATTACCCTTGCTCCACCACTTTTGCCTTTTCCTTTAGCACTAATTGCAAGCCGTATTTTATAACAATTATTGCCAATAAAAGTTCCGCTTTCAGGCTTAACAGAAAGCACTACCATCAACCTGGCAAATTCATTTTTGAGTGATGGAAATTTTTTAGCCAGTCGTTTGAGCTCTTTCTCAAATCGGTGTGTAGGAATAATGTTATAACTCATTGAGTAAGTCCTGAGCCGTTTTAAGTTTTAATTTTCCTTGCTTGTGTAATCGTACTTCGTTGGCAGCTTCTTTTAAGTCTTCCCAAAGTTCCACAGTAGAAACACTCATAGGCTTTACTTTTTTGATAAAGGAAAGGCTTTTTAAAACTTTCATTGCAAAAGAGGCCTCATTATCATTTATATCTATTAGTACTTTCATTGTCTTATTTTTTAATTGGTTAAACTCATTGCATTGCTCAACGCTTCTTTCAGGCGTTTATTGGCGATAGCAGTATCAATCATATTGCAGATAGAACTTTTTTGTACTTCGTCCAGCTCTTCCAATAATCTTACCTTTTCTAATCCGTTTGATTTGTGCTACAATGTTCATATACCTGCGTTTTTTGATACTGCAAAGTTACAAAATAAGCCATAATAAGCAATATGTAAAATTAAAGTGTAGAATAAATGTAACTAATTAGCGTATGTGCATAAAGTCAGCCTGGTTAATATTCTTGATTTTGATGTGGAAGAAAAATGTTTATGCATCCCTGGTTGTTTTCATTTGTCGCCCTTTTCAAAGGCATTACACCTTACCTTTTCCAAAGTTTTAAACTTTGGAAAAGGTTGAGCACCCCCCTTTTGCGGAGCCGTGTGGTAATCGATTTTTGGCTTAACAGCCAAAAAGGAATCTAAAACCCCGTGAATTAGCTGTTATCATTAGCTTTGGAGCAAATCAAAGACTATAAAAAAAGCATCCCTGCCTG
>Ga0210046_1003049_pt1 | contig 11440 bp, 12 predicted proteins | sample CryGeyCG2114_250_FD_185461 | JGI IMG/M metagenome (GOLD analysis project Ga0210046, IMG submission 185461) | Groundwater microbial communities from aquifer - Crystal Geyser CG18_big_fil_WC_8/21/14_2.50 (SPAdes) (version 2) | ecosystem: Environmental > Aquatic > Deep subsurface > Groundwater ... | reverse complement strand
GGACGGCCGGCAGGCCCATTTCGTCAAATAAGTTCAAAGTCTTTCCTTTCGGGGAAATCGGCCCGCAGGCCCGCACCCCATGACAGGCGGTGACAATCACCGCCCGGTCGTCGTGGTTGCACCTGCGACAGACAGGAGACCGAATGCCCCCAGCTCCGACAGGTGTTTGGCCCCACGCGTGATCTTGGGAACAGGTCCGCGACGTTTCATAAGGATCGCCCCACAGGGCAGTGCTGCTCACGCGGCAGGAAACATCGGTTAGGGTGCATATGGACAGTGCCGCCGCACAAGTCAAGCGCGCGGTTGGTTCGATTGTCGGCAAATACTCTCGCTTTGCAAGGTGAGCGCGGCCTGCGCCGATCAGCGGGCCGCCGCAATCGCGGGCAGGATCGTGCTGTCCAACACCCTTTGGGTGATCGGTCCCGCAAAGCGCAGAACAATGTTTCCCTTGCCATCAATGACATAGGTTTCCGGCACGCCGTAGACCCCCCAGTTCAGCGCCATCCGTCCCTCTGCATCGGCACCCAGAGCAGTATAGGGGTTCCCCAACTCTTTCAGAAAGCCCAGAGCATTGTCGGGCTTGTCCTTGTAATTCACCCCATAGATCGTCACCCCATCCGCCGCCAGTTGCGCCAGATTGGGATGTTCGACCCGGCAGGGCGCGCACCAGCTTGCCCAGTAGTTGACCAGCTTCACTTCCCCGGTGCGCAGATCGCTGTCGGAGAACAGCATCGACTCGCCAAGCGGTGTGATCTGAACCGCCGGAGCGGGCTTGCCCGCCAGAGCAGAGGGCAGCTCATCGGGGTTCTCGCGTTGCAACCCAACCAGGGCCAACCCGGCGAATCCGGCGAAGATCACCAAAGGTGCCAGCATCAAGGGGGAGAGTTTAGCCATCCGTTTTCAACTTCTTTTCAATCGTTTGCAGGTCGGTCCTCATGCGATTTGAGCGCAGAACGCTGACCACGATCAGTGCCACGATCAGCACGACCGACAGGGCATAGGCGGACAGAACCGCGTCGGCATATTTCCCAAGATCCGGCATCAGGCGTGCTCCATCCGTTGCCGCGCGATCAGCACGCGCAACCGCCTCGCACGGATTTCCGTGCGCGTGCGCATCAGAACCAACGCGACGAACAAGAGCACGAATCCCGCCATGCTGACATAGAGCGGCAGCTTGAAGGTCATCGCCATCCGCTCACCCGGCGCGACCGAGAGCGACGCCCCCTGATGCAGTCCCTGATTCCAGAAATTCACCGCATAGCGGCTCAGGAGGGCAAAGACCGACCCGACAAGGCAGAGGATCGAGGTGAGATCCGCCGCCGTGTCGTCATTCTCGATCGCCGCCCATAGAGCAATATACCCCAGGTAAAACAGGAACAGGATCAGAAAACTTGTCAGCCGCGGATCCCAGGCCCACCATGTGCCCCACATCGGCTGTCCCCAGATCGCCCCGGTGAGAAGCGCGATCAGCGTCATCACCAGCCCCACCGGTGCCGCCGCACGCGCGGCAAGCGCGCTGACATGATGCCGCCGGACGATCCAGACCAGCGACGTGATCAGCATCATCAGCCAGGCATTGATCGCCATCAGCGCGCTTGGCACATGCAGATAGATGATCTTGACCGTCGATCCCTGACGATAGTCATCGGGCGTGAAGAAAAATCCCCAGACCAGGCCAGCCCCCAGCGTCAGCGCTGCCAGCCCGGCAACCCAGGGCAGCACCCGGTCCGTGGTCTGAATGAATTTCTTGGGATTGGCATATTCCCAGAGTGTGTTCAGGTTCATCGCAAGTCCCATTGTTATCAACGCAGGTTAACCCTCAATACCGCAGCCGAGGCAAAGGGCAAAAGCGCGATCGTGCCGCAGGTGATACCGGCCAGCAACAAAATCGGCGTCGTGACGGCAAGCCCCTCTGCCCCCCGACGCGCCACTTCCGCACCAAAGATCAGTGTAGGCACATAGAGCGGCAGCACAAGCAGGCTCAGCAGCAGCCCCCCCCGCTTGAGCCCCACGGTGAGCGCCGCTCCGAACGTGCCGATCACGCTGAGCGCCGGTGTGCCCAGAAAGAGCGAGATAATCACCCATCTGTAGCCCTCTTGCGGCAGGCTCAGCAACAAACCGAGGACTGGCGCGGCCAGAACCAGCGGCAAGCCCGTGGTCAGCCAGTGCGCCAGGGCCTTGACGCTCACGATCGCTTCCATCGGCAGAGGTGAGGTGGCCAGCAGATCAAGACTGCCATCCTCCCAGTCGAGGGCAAAAATCCGGTCGAGCGACAGCAGACAGGCCAACAGGGCCCCCAGCCAGAGGACACCCGGGGCAATTTCGGCAAGCAGCGCGTTTTGCGGGCCCACGCTGAACGGCACCAGCACGACGACAATCAGAAAGAACGACAGCCCCAGGCCAAAGCCGCCGCCGGCGCGCATGGCCAATCGGAAATCGCGCAAAAGCAGCGCTCTCACAGAAAGGATCCGTCGAAATCGTCCGTCGCAAGCGCGCGCGCCCGGTAGGGTTCGAGGTCGAGTAGCCGCGCCTCGCGCAGCCCAAGATCGATATGAGTGGCAATCAGCGCGGCCCCTCCGTCCGCGACATGGGTGCGCACTGCGGTTGCGAACATCGCCACGGCCTCGGCATCGAGAGAAACCGTCGGTTCGTCCAGCACCCAGATCGCCCGCCCGGTGACAAGCAGCCGCGCCAACCCCAGACGCCGCTTTTGCCCCGCCGAGAGAGCCCCCGCCGGTCGGTCCGCGAGCGGGGCGAGGTGAAACGCCTCGATAGCTGGCATGATATTTTCTTGACCAAAGACCTGCGCCCAAAACCTCAGGTTCTCCGTGACTGTGAGTGTTGTCTTGATCCCATCGGCATGCGCGGCATAGACAAGGCTCTCGGATGCGACGTCTATCCGCCCCGAAACCGGCAACTGCAAACCGGCCAGCGTGCGCAGCAAGGTTGTCTTGCCACACCCGTTCGGCCCGCGCAGCACCAGCACATCGCCTGCTCCAAGTGCAAAGCTCAGGCCTTCCAGCACCGGGATGCCGCCGCGCGATATCATCAGGTCCGAGACGCTCAACATCATGGGTCTTGCTTAACCCAACGTGCTGGCAGCTAAAAGCACGATCATCACACTGGCAAGAGCGCCACCGCCACGCGCCGCCCCTCTGACAAGAGCACGTTATAGGTGCGGCAGGCAGCGGGTGAATTCATCGTTTCCACGCCCAGACCGGCGTTTTCAAGTCGCGTGCGCAGAGGGGCCGGGATATGCGCCACTTCGGCCCCGGTGCCGATGAAGATCACGTCAACCGTGCCGATCAGCGCAAGAAGCGTTTCAGAATCCTCATATCCACCCCAGCCCCTGGCACCGGTGATGGTCACACAGATTGCCCCCTTCAGAACCTGCCCCGCAACCCGAAAGAACCCCGGCCCGTAGCCATCAATGGGAGTGGCCGCATCAAAGCGGATTTCTGTCATGCGCATGGCTCAGGCTCCCTCGCGCCAGATCGGAAGGCCGCTTAGCACGGCAAGCGCGATCACGGCATAGGCGGTCCAACGATAAAGTCGCTCGTGTCGCGGGTCAAACAGCGATTGGCCGATCAGCGAGGTCGTGAGATACGGCAGCGCCAGAGTCACGGCGAGCAGAAAGATCCTCACATCCAACGCCCCTTGAACAAGCAGATTGAGCACGATCACGACATCGAGCGCCGCCAGAAAGAGGATCGTGTTGGCGCGCACCGACTGCGCCGCCGACTGCCCGGCAAGGTAGAAGAGAATGACAACCGGGCCGGTCAGCCCGGTCAGCCCGCCAATCACGCCCGCCACTGCGCCGATGGCGATCAGGACGGGGCGGCGCACGATGCCCGAAAACCGCCATCCCGCCACCAGGGCCCCCAGCGTCAGCGCCGCGACGGCCGCCACGATCCAGCGGATCGTGACCGGATCAAGCCGCTCCATCAGCCACAGACCCGCGGGCACCGTGACCAGCGCCGCCAGTGCCAGCACCGCCACCTCGGCGCGATCCGCCTGCCCCCACGCCCGCGGCAGCAGCGCCGATGTGCTGGCAATCCCGGTCAGCGTGATCACGCCAACGACAACCTGAGGGGGAAGGAATATTCCAGCGACCGGCACAAAGATGAGCGCCGTGCCAAACCCGGTAAACCCGCGCACGATGCCGGCCAGGCCGATTGTCAGCAACAACCAGATCAGGCCGGGCGTCGCCCAGACCGTGAGCAGCGTCTCAGGCGTCAATATTGGCAAACTGATTGCCGGAGGGAGTAGCCGGCTTGGACCAGTCGCGTTTCACACCGAGCCACATCAGAAGGGTGCTTGCCACGAAAATCGACGAATAGGTGCCGATGACGATGCCCCAGATCATCGCAAAAACAAAGCCCCGGATCACGTCGCCGCCCAGAAAGTAGAGCGCGACCAGCGCTAGGAGCGTGGTCAGAGAGGTCATAGTGGTGCGACTCAGGGTCTCGTTGATCGACATGTTCAGCACTTCGCGCAGCGGTTTCTGCTTGTATTTGCGCAGGTTCTCGCGCACCCGGTCAAACACCACGACGGTGTCATTCAACGAGTAGCCGACAATGGTCAAGAGCGCTGCGATGATCGCCAGATCAAACTGGATCTGCAATTCGGAAAAGACGCCGATGGTGAGCGCCACATCATGCACCAGCGCCACCACGGCACCGACGGCGAACTGCCATTCGAACCGCATCCAGATATAGACCAGCACCGCGCCGACCGCCAGTAAAACGGCAAGGATAGCCGCCGTGATGAGCTCTCCCGAAACCTTGGGGCCAACGCTCTCGACGGAGGTGAAGATGATATCCGGCACCGCCTGTCGCAGCGCTTCCTCGACCGCGGCAATCGCTTCGGGGGTGATCGCTTCGGCCTCGTCCTGCGCCTGAATTCGCAGCATGGCCACGTTCTCTTCTGGCCCGAAGGTCGGATCGAACACCTCGGTGATGCTGACATCGCCCAGACCCAGATCGCTGATGGCCGCGCGATAGCCGCCGATATCGACCGGCGTCGCGCTCTGCGTGCGGATCGTGGTGCCACCTCTGAAATCAATGCCGAAATTCAAGCCCTGAACACCGAAAGACCCGAGCGCGACAAGAATCATCAGGCCCGAAATGCCCAGCCACAGTTTCCAGCGTTTGAAGAAATCGATAGTGGTGATGTCCGGGACGATCCGCAGGCTGCGCCCCTGAAGAACGGTCTTGGGCCGACGCTTGTCGAACCAGATGATCACGATCAGCCGAGTGACGAAAATGGCGGTAAAGACCGACGTGATGATGCCAAGACCAAGCGTTATGGCAAAGCCGCGCACCGGGCCCGACCCCATGACAAAAAGGATGAAGGCGGTCATGAAGGTGGTGATGTTTGCATCGACAATAGCGCTCATCGCCTTTTCATAACCAAGCTCGATCGCCCGCGCCGCGCCGCGCGCCGATCTCATCTCTTCGCGGATCCGCTCGAACACGAGCACGTTGGCGTCCACCGCCATCCCGATGGTCAGCACGATCCCGGCAATCCCCGGTAATGTCAGCGTCGCACCGATGAGGCTCAGCAATCCAAAGATCAGCCCGACGTTGATGATGAGCGCGATATTGGCAAAGATGCCAAAAGTGCCATAGGCAGCGACCATGAACACCAGAACGAGCGCAAAGGCCACCATGCTGGCGATCTTGCCCGCCTCGATACTGTCGGCCCCAAGCTCCGGGCCCACCGTGCGCTCCTCGAGAAAATCGAGCCCCGCCGGCAAGGCCCCGGCGCGCAAGAGCACGGCAAGATTGGTACTTTCCTCGACAGTGAAACTGCCAGTGATGATGCCCGAGCCACCCGCGATGTGGCTCTGGATCACCGGCGCACTGATCACCTCACCGTCAAGCACGATGGCAAACGGGTTGCCGATATTCTGCGCCGTGTAATCCCCGAATTTCCGCGCCCCCGTCGGGTTGAAGCGGAAGGACACCGCGGGCCGACCATTCTGATCGAAATCGGGTTGCGCATCGACGAGTTCCTCGCCAGTCACCACCGGGGCACGTTCGAGGATGTAGAACACGCCTTGTTCATCCAGCGAGGGCAGAACCTCATTGCCCGCACCGGCGCGTTCCTCGGCAGTGCCGGTGCGGCTGATGACCGGCTGAAAGGTCAGTTGCGCCGTCGTGCCGATCAACGCCTTGAGTTCTGCTGCGCTGCCGATACCGGGCACCTGAATAAGAATTCGGCTCGCCCCTTGCCGTTGGATCGTCGGCTCGCGCGTGCCCACTTCGTCGATCCGACGACGGATGATTTCCAAGGCCTGCTGAACGGTGCGATCATCCATCGCACGGCGTTCCGCGTCGCTCAGGCGCACCACGACATCGGCGCCGTCGGTCGTCACCTCGATGTCGCTGCCGCCAATACCGGACAAGAGATCTGTCACCGGACGGGCCAGCCCCCGCACAACGGTTGCGGCCTCGCCTGCCATCTCGGGGCGTTCCACCAGACGCACGCGCAGTTCCGGCGCATCCGTGGCTTGCAAGCGGATCGGCCCCACCCGGTCTCGCGCATCGCGCAAGAGATCGCGGACTTCCGGCCACATCCCGTCAAGCCGGGTCTGATAAACATCGCCGACCTTCACTTCGGCCAGAAGATGCGCACCGCCGCGCAGATCAAGACCAAGATTGACCAGCCCCGAAGGCAACCAGGCCGGCCACAGCGCCAGTTGATCCTGCACGCCTGCGGGATCGGCGCCGGCGACGACAGCCGCGGCGGCATCGTTGCGGGTCTCGACCCGACTGTAGAACGCATTGGGAAGCGCGAGCATCAGGCCAAAGGCGACAATGCCCCAGATCACGACGCGCTTCCATAGGTCGATTTGCAGCATTATTATGCCTTTTCAGTCCTTTGTGAGGGGAATCCGACCTTAACCTTCGGCTGGCTCGGTTTTTGAGAGCACCTGCGCAATGGTCGCGCGCACCACCCGCACCTTGACGCCCTCTGCCAGTTCGACTTCGATTTCGTTGTCATCCTTGACCTTGGCCACCTTGCCGATCAAACCGCCCTGCGTGACCACCTGATCACCCCGTCTCAGCGCCCCGATCATCGCCTTGTGGTCCTTCAATTTCTTCTGTTGCGGTCGAATCAGCAAAAAATACATGATCGCAAAGATCAGAATGAGCGGAATGAACTGGCCAAAGGCGTCCATGGGGGGTGTCCTCTTGTCTGTGGCGCAGGCGGCCGCCCGCGAATTGTTGCGGAACCTAGGCGGGGCGGGCGCTATTTGCAAGGCGCGAAAGCATGGCGGCGGCGCGGTTTCTGGTGCATAACGCCGCGCAACCGATTCATGCCGTGACCCAAGGATCAGACCCATGCACGATATCCGCGCGATCCGCGACAACCCCGCCGCTTTTGACACCGCCCTCGCGCGGCGCGGGCTGGCGCCGGTCTCGGGCGCCATCCTCACACTCGATGAAGCACGCCGCGCCCGCATCCATTCGGCCGAGACAGCGCAAGCCGAGCAGAACCGCGCCAGCAAGGAGGCGGGCGTCGCCAAGGCGCGCGGCGACGCGGCCGAATTCGAGCGTCTGCGCGCGCTCGTCGCCGCCAAAAAGGCCGAGATGGCCGAGATGCAAGCCGAAGCCAAGGATCTGGACACCCGCCTGACCGACCTCTTGATGGGCCTGCCCAACCTGCCCGATGACGACACGCCGGACGGCGCGGACGAGACACAGAATGTGGAACTGCATCGCTGGGGCACACCACGTGCCTTCGATTTCCAACCGCGCGAACATTACGAGATCGCAGGCGTCCTGCCGGGAATGGATTTCGAACTCGCAGCCAAGCTGTCGGGATCGCGCTTTGTCGTGTTGCGCGGCGCGGTGGCGCGGCTGCACCGGGCGCTGGCGCAATTCATGCTCGACACGCATATCGAGGAGAACGGCCTGACAGAGATCTGGACCCCCGTTCTGGTGCGCCCCGAAATGATGCTGGGCACCGGTCAGTTGCCGAAATTTGGCGAGGACAGCTATCAGACCACCAATGGCTGGTGGCTGGTGCCCACCGCCGAGGTGACGCTGACCAATGTGGTCCATGACGAAACCGTGGACGAGGCCAGCCTGCCGCGCCGCATGGTCGCCCATACCCAGTGTTTCCGCTCCGAGGCGGGATCAGCCGGGCGCGACACCGCCGGAATGCTGCGCCAGCACCAGTTCGAGAAAGTGGAAATGGTCAGCCTCACCCATCCCGATCAGAGCCGCGCCGAGTTGGAACGGATGACCGCCTGTGCCGAGGGTATTCTTGAACGCCTCGACCTGCCCTATCGCACCATCGTGCTGTGCACCGGCGACATGGGCTTTGGCGCGCGGCGCACCCATGACATCGAAGTCTGGCTGCCGGGACAGAACAGCTATCGCGAGATCTCCTCGGTCTCGGTCTGTGGCGCGTTTCAGGCGCGCCGGATGAATGCGCGGTTCCGGCCCGAGGGCGGCGGCAAGCCGCAATTCCTGCACACGCTCAATGGCTCCGGCCTCGCCGTGGGTCGCTGCCTGATCGCGGTGCTCGAAAACGGCCAGCAGGCTGATGGCTCTGTGCGCCTGCCTGCGGCGCTGCACCCCTATCTCGGCGGCAAGACCCGGCTTCAGGCTGACGGCCGCCTCGCCTGACTGCTGATTTCTTCTGGCTGATTTCTTCTGGCTGAAAATATCCTCGGGGGGAGCCGCCCCTTCGGGGCGACGGGGGGCGGACCGCCCCCCTTTCACTCCGCGATAAGCACGCGCGCCGTGTGCGGCCGTGGAAACGCCACCAGCCGCTGAGTGTCCTCATCCCAGAGTTTCAGCCGGAAACTGCGGATCGCTTCGGGCCAGCGGATCACGTCATGCGATTTCAACGCCTCCGGCAGATCGTGCTGACAGCGGCGAAGGTTGTAGGACGGGATGCCGGGATTGTAGTGATGCAGGTCGTGATAGGCGATATTGCCGCTCCCCAGATCCCAGAGCCAGCCCAGATCGAGCGAGCTTGAGCCGACAAGCGTCGCCTTTCGGAAATCGAGATCGGGCTTGCGATCCCAGTAGGTTTCTTCGAAGTTGTGCTGGAGATAGACCATGAAGACGCCGATCACCCCCGCGAGCATCGCGCCCGCCCCCAGAACAACAAGCCCCGGCAGGCCGAGCATTTGCCAGACCAGCCAGACGGAGACCGCAAGCGCGAGGTTATGCGTGATCACCCCCACCACGCCGACGAGGCGGGCGTTGCGCGGCCAGCGATAGGCAATGAAATAGGTATAGAGCGCGCCAACCGGGATCATGACGAGCGGATTGCGATAGAGCCGGTACCAGAGCCGGCGCGACCAGGGTGCGGCCTGCCACTCGCGCAGGGTCATGGTGTAGATCTCGGTCGTTTCGCGGTGGTCGAGATTGCCCAGATAGGCGTGATGCTGGTTGTGATTGTACTGCATCACCCGGAACGGTGTCAGCGAAAAGAGCGAGAGCAGTTCGCCCGCCGTTTCGTTGATCCATCGCGTCTTGAAGAGCGAATGATGTCCGCAATCATGCTGCAATACATAGAGCCGCACCGCCGCGAAGGCCAGAACAACGATCACCGGGAGCGCAGCGCCCCAATGCCCCTGCCCCGCCAGATGCGCGCCGATGATGAGCGCCCCTACATGGACCGCGAGCGTGCCCACGAGCGATGCCGCACCGCGCCGGTCGCTCTTGGCGCTATAGGGCTTGAGAAATTCCCGAAGTGCGGGCCCGGCATCGGTTGCGCTCATCTCCGACCTCCTGGTCACAGAGGATTCACAGGCTGTTCTGCTTCCAAGATGTGCCGCAATCACGGGCGGTTTCAAGGGGGGATGTCGAATTTCCCAAGCGGTCCGCAACGCACCGCTCATCCCGGCTGTCGCCCGGCGAGATGCTTGCGAAGGCTCGACGGCCCCGCCTTCTTTCTGGCCTTGTAGGGGTTCCTGTCCGACTGGCTGCGCATGTAGAGGCGAATCGGCGTGCCGGGCATGTCGAAACTGTCGCGCAGCCCGTTGACCAGATAGCGCGTGTAGCTTTCCGGCATCTTGTCGGGATGCGAACACATCACCACGAATCCGGGCGGGCGGGACTTGGCCTGCGTCATGTAGCGCAGCTTGATCCGCTTGCCGCCCGGTGCGGGGGGCGGGTGGCTCTCCAGCATGCCGGTGAGCCAGCGGTTGAGTTGCGCCGTGGTCACGCGCCGGTTCCAGACATCATAGGCCTTGGCCACCGCCGCGCGCAGCCGGTCGAGCCCCTTGCCGGTCTTGGCCGAGACCGCAACCAGCGGCGCGCCCCGCAGCTGCGGCAAGAGCCGCTCGAAGGCCTCGCGCAACTCGTGCAGCTTCTGCTGCTTGGCGGGTTCCAGATCCCATTTGTTGACCGCCACCACCACCGCGCGGCCCTCGCGCTCGGCCAGATCGGCAATCCGCAGATCCTGCTGCTCGAACGGAATCGCGGCATCGAGCAGCACGATCACCACCTCCGCGAACTTGACCGCGCGCAGCCCGTCCGACACCGAGAGTTTCTCCAGCTTGTCCTCGATCCGCGCCTTCTTGCGCATTCCCGCCGTATCGAAAATGCGCATCGGTAGCCCGTCCCAGTCGATCTGCACGGAGATCGCATCACGCGTGATCCCCGCCTCGGGACCGGTGAGCAGGCGGTCCTCGCCGAGGATCGTGTTGATCAGCGTCGATTTCCCGGCATTGGGGCGGCCCACCACCGCCACCTGCATCGGGCGCGCCTTGGTTGGCTGACGAAACGCCTGCGCGTCCTCATCCTCTGACGCCTCGTCGATGTCGATATCGGTTTCGGGCGCTTCGCTCTCGGCGCGGGCGGCAAAGGCATCCGCCAGCGGCATCAGCTGAGAATAGAGATCGTTGAGCCCCTCGCCATGCTCCGCCGACAGACGGATCGGTTCGCCCAGACCGAGGGCGTAAGCCTCGTTCACGCCCGCGTCGGCGGCGGACCCTTCGGCCTTGTTGGCCGCAAGAATCACATGGCCCGCGCGTTTGCGCAAAATCTCTGCCAGAGCCTCGTCGGTGGGCGTGACCCCTGCCCGTGCGTCGATCAGAAAGAGGCACACATCGGCCATGTCCACCGCGCGCTCGGTCAGTTTGCGCATCCGTCCCTGAAGGCTGTCGTCTGTGACCTCCTCCAGACCCGCCGTGTCGATCACGGTAAAGCGCAGATCGGCCAGCCGCGCCGCCCCTTCGCGCAGATCGCGCGTCACCCCCGGCTGATTATCAACCAGCGCCAGCCGCTTGCCCACCAGACGGTTGAAGAGCGTGGATTTGCCGACATTGGGTCGGCCCACGATGGCAAGGGTAAAGGTCATGTCACGGCGCTCCGCTGCGGATCAAGCCGCCGTGATACAGGATTGCCCGCTCAACGGAAAGCCAGCAACTGACCCTTTTTCGACACGACATAGAGCGTGCCACCCGCCA
>Ga0210046_1003045_pt1 | contig 11454 bp, 11 predicted proteins | sample CryGeyCG2114_250_FD_185461 | JGI IMG/M metagenome (GOLD analysis project Ga0210046, IMG submission 185461) | Groundwater microbial communities from aquifer - Crystal Geyser CG18_big_fil_WC_8/21/14_2.50 (SPAdes) (version 2) | ecosystem: Environmental > Aquatic > Deep subsurface > Groundwater ... | reverse complement strand
AAAGCTTCTTTTTTATGCATTTAAGTAAGCTAGGTTGCAATTATTTTTTAATATTATGAGAACTTTTTAAATGAACTTAATTAAATACTTGAAATTAAATAAATTACAGTTTATTTTAACCTCAACGTAAAATTATAAATATGTCTAAGTCTAATAAAATATACTATTTAGATGAAATGCCTTGACTAAAAAGGATTGAGACAACACGACTATCAACATAACCTTCACAGTCAACACTTCAGGATTTAGATGAAATGCCTTGACTAAAAAGGATTGAGACCACTTCTTTAGTATCATTGTAATTACTGTATATAGTTATATCTAGTATTTAGATGAAATGCCTTGACTAAAAAGGATTGAGACTGGAAGTCAGGTTTTGGATAGAAAAATCTAGTTCCTATAGATTTAGATGAAATGCCTTGACTAAAAAGGATTGAGACTAAAAACATCAACAAGTTCAGAATTAGATGAATTACTTTCAATTTAGATGAAATGCCTTGACTAAAAAGGATTGAGACAGATGACTTAAGGGGATAAAATCCTGTTATTTTATTTCATTTAGATGAAATGCCTTGACTAAAAAGGATTGAGACGTTGTTCACCACTTCCCATTCTGCCGGCGTCACCTTGGGCTATGCAATTTAGATGAAATGCCTTGACTAAAAAGGATTGAGACATTTATTGATTCCTGAAGCCTTAACCAATGCGTCAATAATTTAGATGAAATGCCTTGAATAGAAAGGATTGAGACAGCTCCTCAGCTTTTTTTGTTTTAGCTCTTGATTTCATTTCATGTTTAGATGGAATGCCTTGAATAGAAAGGATTGAGACAAGAATTTTCTTGCGCCTAGAGTTACCATATGGTATTCGAGTTTAGATGGAATGCCTTGAATAGAAAGGATTGAGACAGTTCTATTGCTTTACTTTTCATAGCTGACTCCATTTTTTTTATTAGAATATGGAGGATTTCATTAAGTTCTAGTGTTTAGATGGAATGCCTTGAATAGAAAGGATTGAGACGTTTATCCAACTTGCTTAAAACAAGACTCATTTCTTGTTTAGATGAAATGCCTTGACTAAAAAGGATTGAGACCTTTTTGAACGGAGATTTCTTCCGTTTTAGCGGTATCTCCATTTAGATGAAATGCCTTGAATAGAAAGGATTGAGACCCTTTTCTCCAATTGCTATTTATTTTCATACCTTGTTTAGCTGTTTAGATGGAATGCCTTGAATAGAAAGGATTGAGACCTGAAAAATTTACAACAGTTTTAATTTATATAAAGATTTTATTAATCATATGTAGTTCAAAAGTATAATTATTTATACTGGCAAAATGGAAATACTATTTTATTGTTACTCTAATTGAATAAGAATAATTAAAGAAAATAAAATGATAAAATTCAATGAAATAAAAAATGATGATTTTACTATACTTGAATTGCTTGTAGAATCCGCTACAATTGGTGAATTAAAAGTTTTTATACCCCCAGTTTTGGATAAAAACAAAGGATTGGTTTTGTCTGGAAGAATGCCAATTTGGTTAGGTCAGTTTTTATTAAATTACTATAGTTCAAAAGTAAAATGGGTTGCACAATTTGATCCAAGATTTGGAGCAGTTGTTTTAATATCAAATAATATAAATGAAAAAAGGGTATTTGAAATTATTCAAATTGATGAATTATATCAAGAGCGCAAGAATACAAGAATTATTGCTGTAATCGGGCCATCGCATAGTGGGAAAAGTATTTTTACATATGAACTTTTTTTGCAAAGTCTTAAATCTGATTTTAATTTCGCAAATAATAACATGTTTGTTATTAAAGCAGCCCCAGATGGTGAAGGGTTATGGACGAGAGAATGTGACAAAAATTATGTAAAGTTTTTAAGAATAAAAGGCAAATTTTCAAATGGTTATACTTCATCAATACTAAGGAATATTGATGAAATATCTAAGATTAAGCAAGTAGTATTTGTTGATCTTGGTGGGAAAATGACTAGTGAAAACAAGGAAATACTTTTAAAATGTTCACACGCTATTGTCGTAATTGCTCAAAATAAAATTAATGAATACGAATTGTGGAAAAATTTTTTAATAGAATCAAACCCATCAATTCAAATACTTGCAAAAATTAAGACCCATTTAAGTGAAAATAATAGAAAGCCACAAATTAGAAAATTGAAAAATGGTGTCTACAAAATTCAATTATGGAATGTTTCAAGAGAAAATGAAAACATTGAAATCCCCAAGATTTTTATTAATCAAATAACAAATAGGAGAAAAAGATGATAACTAAATTATCCAAGTTTTGGTTGAAGCGAGATTTTAAGAAAAAGAAAAAGGCAAAATTACATTTTACAAAAGCCGTTGATTCTGTAATCGGCAAATGTGTAGATGAATTGATTCCAACATATCAAGAATTAATGAAAAAATTTAACCCAATTAAGGACGAAATTTTTAGAAGGATTAAAAAACTGGGTGTGTTGCAAGGTGATTTTACTCAAAAAGAAATCGAAGACCTAAAATCTAAAAATATAATGCATAGGTTTATTCTGGTTCTATTTATTTCAGCTGAAACAGGTTTGTATTTTTTAACTTCTCAATTATTTATTCAAACTGATAGTTTTGTAATGAAAATTATTTTATCTCTCTTTTTAGCATTGTTAGTATTAGTTTTATTAGAATGGGCTTTTAGCCAACATTTTGAATATCGTTTTGTTATAGAAAATTATGAGAAAGGATTAATTAGTAATGCAGATAAAAAAAACGCAAATGACAGGCGATTTGGAGGATATTTAATTGCTGCTTTGGGATTTGGGATAATAATTGCTTCAGGTTTAGTAAGAATATATTATTTAGAACAAATTGATTTAACCGGATATACAAAAGAAGAAATAGCAACAATGGAAATTGTAGGTAGATGGACTTCAATTTTGACAATGTGTATTACTTTGGCTTTAGGGATTTTCTTAGCTTTTCTAAAGGGGGAGCAAGTAGAAAACCATTTAAGACTGAAGGAGTATAAAAAGTGGCGTTATACTACTAAGAAACTCAATGATGCAATAAAAAAAATTATTGACGTTAAGGAAATAATAGACTCTCTGTTCACTTTTATAATTGAGAAATATTGGCAAATGCTTATTGAACTTCAAGTTATTTATGGAGAAGAAGGCTCTAACATTATTGAGAAAGGTGAAGATAATTTTTCTGACAATATAGATTTTTTTAGTGCTGAGTGTATAAGAAGAGCAAAATTGGAAAAAATACTTAACGAAACAAATGAGGTAATGAAAGAGATTAATGATAATAAAAACAATACTTTACTAAAAGAGGGATAAATATGAATTCTTTATTAAGAAGAGCAATTGTTTTATGTATTACATTAATTATATTTGCTTCCTGTAGTGATAATACAAAGACAGTTAATTTTATTGTATTGATGGATTTTTCTGGAAGCATTCCAAGTCAAACCATGGAATGGTATAAAAGTGTTATTAAGTTAGATATTATTCAAAATCTCGAGTCAAATTCTAGAATTGTTGTTCTTCCTGTTGATTATGGTAGTACTACAAATTCAACAGAACTTTTCTATTACGACCTAACACATAAGTCATTTAAAAATAATTATGATTCACCTATTCTAAAAGAGAAGAAGATGAAACAGCGCGTACAAGTTTTTGTCAAGAATATTCAAGTTGAATTTGATTCAGTATTACATGACGTTAGTAAAACACGGGCAAAATATTCGAAAGGGACAGATATACTTGGAGGTTTAGCACTCGCCCAGAGATATAGTTATCCTAATGATAAAAATATTGTACTTGTTTTTTCTGATATGATAAATGAAACGGAAGAATTAAATCTTGATAAACTTAATTCAAATTCAAGCATTTTGAAATTGTTAGAAAAGAGTCCTAAAGTTAGTGGCGGCTTTGATATTATTGTGATGACAGGTGAACAGCCCAATATAAAAATTAAAGAAATGAAGTTATTAAAAGATTTTTGGACCAAGTATTTTAATGAATCGCAGTTAAATTTAATTGCCTATGAAACAAGTAGTAAAAGTATTCTTGTAAGAAAAATAATTGAATATCAGCAACAGAATTAGGAAATATAAGATATGTTTAAGAACCCATACTATACTAAATCAATTTCCCTTTCACTCGCCGTGATAATTTATTTAATTCTATTTATTCTAACTTTCATTTCTTTGTCATTATTTTTAGAAAGTAAAAGTGATAATTATTTAATACTTTTTATAATCAGTTATATTTTTTCTGGTTTAATTTTAAATAGGGTAGTTCTTAGAAGACTTGTCGAATGGCACATACTTTATAATACAGTTTATCATGTTTCTCAAGCAAAAATTTTGTTTTTCTTTTTTTGGCCAATGACTTACATACGCTTGTTTTTTAGACTATTTATAATTAAAGTTTTATAAGAAATTTTGATAATATAGACATCAAAATTATTGAGAATAAGCTAGATGGAATGCCTTTAATAGAAAGGAATTAGCTACGAATCCAGGTTGATAACATGAAGGATCGGCTTTTATAACATGGATTAGTTTTACTTTGAAAATGGTTAAATGCCAAAGATTAGCCTCGATATATTTTTATATCGGGGCTTTTTTTTATTAATTCTAAATTATTTTTGGAAAAAGTAAGATGTTGTTACTCTAATTGAATAGACAAACAAAATAATTTTAGAATAATTTCAAAAAGGATAAAAATTATGTTTACTTCAATATTAAAAGCGTGCAGTGCTCTATCAATAGCTTCAAAGGTTTCAGAAATAGCTGAAAATATTACAGATTCTGTCGGTTTGCATTCAGTTTCGGAAGTTTTGGGAAATATTAAGGATACCGCAGATAATCTTCAAGTATATTGCCCAATAAACATTATAAAAGAAAAATTCTTTGATGATTAGTATGTATTAAAATAATTTTGGAAAATGTAAGATGTTGTTTCTCTAATAAGTAAATGAGTGTAAAAATTTAATAAATAGGAAATGTAAAAATGACAAATAGCAAGAAAAAATCAGATAAAAGAAAAGATGTAATTTGCATTTCAAAGGAAACTTACTTGGATTATGTAGGTGTAGAAGCTAAGAAAAGAGTTGGTGAAAACATTCAGATAAAAGGCACTATTCACGAAATTGTAATTAGGGATTCAAAAAATATATCATTAGAAAATATTAGCAAAGGTAAAATAAGTAGTTTAACAAAATCCACAACTGCAAAATCTGCAGATATTGTTACATTAAAAAATGGAAAAGTAGTTGAAAGAATTCAAGCAAAAGATTTGGTTAACTCAAGTTCAATAAGTGATTTAAATAAAAAAATTAAAACTAAACAATATCAAAATGCTAAGTTAGTTGGTACCGATGAAACTGTAGAGCTATATAATAAATCAGTTAAAGGTGTTGGCAAAAAGATGACATCATCCAAAATTTCATCCAAGACAACAACTAGAATTGCTGACAATGTTGGTGTAAAACTACCTAATAAGGATATATTTATAAACAACTTAAAAGACATTCACGGGCAAAGCAAACAATCGGCAATAGTAGGTGGCTCTTTAACTGGAATAGTAAGTGTTGTATTAAATGGAAAGAGATTGGCTAAAAGCGAGATATGTGGAGCTGAATTTGCAACAGAAGTAGTAAAAGACGTAGTCGTTTCTGGTAGCTCTGCAGCAATTAAAACCGGTGTTGCATTAACTATAAAAGAAGGCGGAAAACAGATAGCAAAGAGAGTTGGCAAAGAATCACTTAAAAAAATTGCCGGCTCAAATGTAGGAACTGCTGTGGCTTTTGGAATTGTTGATCAAGGGCTTCATACAATTAAGTTAATTAATGGCGATATTGATGGAAGCGAATATTTGGGTAAAACTGCCGAAAATGTAGGTGGAACCAGTGGTGCATTAGGTGGTGCTTATGGTGGAGCTGCTCTTGGTACAGCAATATTTCCTGGAGTCGGAACTGCTATTGGGGCAGTAGTCTTCGGTATTGCCGGAGGACTTGGTGGCAGCAGTATAGGTAGTTGGGTTAAAAGTTGGTTCGATTAAAACAACGAGATAATATTGAAGGAAATTGTAAAAATGATAATAAATAATGCAAAATGGAAGGAGGTGAATTATGTGGCTTGAGTTCTAAAAATATTAAATTAGACATAGTTTGTTAAAACGGACTATGTCTAATTAATTATATAAAAATTAACCAGAGTTATAAGAATAATGAAAAACAAACAAAGAAAAATAAAATTGAGAATTCCTATAAGTACTAGGGCGCCAAAGATTGAGAAATCAATTAATAGCTATTCAAGAAGAACAAAGCATAAGAAAAATAATATTTTATTTGGAAATAATTTAAGTGTGCATCTCTAATAGAATATAAAACAAAAACAATTAAAGGAATAGAATTATGAACAACCAATACTCAAAATATTTTAACAATGCAGATTTTTCAACAAAAATTAAGAAAACAGTTGGTAAAATTCCTTTTGCTGAAGATGCATTAGCACTTTATTTTGCATTGTTGGATAATGAAACACCAATTTGGGTAAAAGTGATAATTGTTGGTGCATTGGGTTATTTTATATTCCCTTTTGATGCTATACCAGATGTAATCCCAATAGCTGGTTACACAGATGATGCGGCTGTTTTATTTGCAGCAATAAATAGTTTATCTGGCTTTATTAAGGAAGAGCACCATAATAAAGCAAAAGATTTTTTAAGGGTCAATCATCGCTAAAGCTAAAGTACAATTTAGTGTCTTTATTATAAAAAATGTAAATGATGATATCTGGAAATAAAATGGAGCTAATTCAATGGGAGTAATTTTCAATTTAATTAAGATTATTAAACTTTTACGATAAAATGGAAATTTTAAGTAACACTTAAAAAACGAAAATAATTATTTATTAAATTAAAAAAGAGGAATTATGGAAATCTTTGGAGTAGCAATATCAGTTGGTGTAATTTATGGTTTAATAATAATTGGTGGAGTAATTAGTCGATTTTTCTCTGGGAATAAAGATGATCACCAAAAGCCAACTAAATAACTTATTTAAATATACCTTTCAATAGTTCGGCTTTGCCGAACTTGCTATTAAAAATATCTAATATTAAGAAAAAGAGAAAAGATGTTTCTCTTATAAATAAAAGGAGAAAGTATGCATTTGTTTTTAGGGATTTTGTTTTTTGCAGCAATAATAATATACTCATTAGATTTGTTTCTTTTTAGAAGAGCTCCCAAATGGCTTTCACTAACCATAGCAATTGGAATTTCAATTGCTATGGTAACAACCGCATTTATGCACTTAATATTTCTTGGTTTGGGAATACTAATTGGTAGCTTGCTTTTATTATATTTCTCAAAGCGTCCAGTGAATAAAAACTATTAAAATGCAATTAACAGACAACCAAAATATCGCCACTCTAAATATTAAATCTTTTTTGGAAAGTGATGAAAAAGAAATATTTATTCTTAAAGGCTATGCGGGTACCGGAAAAACTTTTTTAATTAGAGAAATTGTTAAATATTTAGGTTCCAACAGCAGACAGTATTATTTAGCTGCACCAACGGGAAGGGCTGCTCGTATGCTCAAAGAAAGAACTGAACAGGATGCTTCAACAATTCATTCCTTAATTTATTCATTAAGGAACGCTCAATTAGGTGATGAAGAAGAGTGTGACGAAGTTATTTGGAATTTTGATATTTCTAATAATACTGATGATATTTCTGCTGTTTATTTAATTGACGAAGCATCAATGGTTTCGGACACAAAGGGAAGTGATGAAGAATTTGTAAGATTTGGCAGTGGCAAAGTATTGGAGGATTTATTCAATTATGTAGGTTATACAAGCAAGGTTAAAATTCCAAGTTTAAAAAGAAAATTAATTTTTATTGGAGATACAGCTCAATTACCACCTATCGAAAGTAATATTTCACAAGCCCTTTCGGTTGAACATTTAGCTGAAAAATATAAACTAAGATGTGAAGAATTCACACTAACCGAAGTTTTAAGGCAGGGTGAAAAAAGTGGGATATTGGAAACGGCAACAAATATTAGAGAGAGTATTGAGAAAAAGGAATTTAATCACTTTCTAATAAAACAGATGAAAGATGTTAGAGATGTTAGTAATTCATTATATAATAATTGGATGAATGACAAATCTGAGAAAATTGTTATAACTAACAGTAATAAAAAAGCTTTGGATTACAATATAGCTTTGCGTGGTAAGCGATATAACGAAAAAGATATTATTGCTGGGGATAGGCTTATTGTGGTTGCTAACAACTACAGACACCATTTATTAAATGGGGATTTTGTAGATATTGTTGAAATTTCCGGAGAATCTGAAAAACATTCAATAAAACTAAGGGGGCGTGAAGAAGCTACTGTACTATCATTTAGAAAACTTAAAGTGGCGGTAACTTCAAGCGAAAAAGTAGTTTCCATAATGGATGTGATGATATTAGAAAATTTAATATGGTCACCAGAAAGATCCTTATCAAGAGATGAGTTAGTAGCAATAAGGGTTTTGGCTGCTCAAAAAGCAAATACTAAATTTCCCTCCAAATGGTTGTTGAAAAATGACCTCAAAAAATATATTCTTCAAAAAGAGAAGTACATAAAGGAAATGAAAGAAAATGAGTACTACAATGCTCTACAAGTTAAATTTGGATATGCAATTACATGTCACAAAGCTCAGGGTGGTGAATGGGATAATGTTTATGTCGATTTTTCTAGCAATGGTTCAATAAATAATCAAAAATATTTTAGGTGGTCTTATACAGCAATAACTAGAGCAAAAAGGGAATTGTTATACTTAAATGCGCCGTCAATAAGTTCATGGAGTAACCTTATAACTGGAAGTGTTACAAATAATAGCGCCGACTTTGACATGGAAGAAAATACTTCATTTAATGTTGACGTGCCAGAGAGCATAAATTCTGGTTTGCCTAAAAATTTGTACTTAGTAGTTAGCAAAAACATTTTAGATTCAACTTTTCTAATTGAAAGTGTAAAACCACTTAATTGGAGAGAACGTTACCAATTTACAAGTGGGGATGATTATTGCACTGTTGATTTTTTATACAACAAAAAAGGGAATCTGATAAAAAACATAATTGATTCTTCTTCAAAAAAAGTAAGTGATAATTTATTAGAATTATTAGCCAATGTAAAAGTAGTCTCTACCATACAAGAAAGTATAGATTATAATTTCCCAAAACCATTCTTAAAGGAATTCCACAATATAATAGAAAATGGTTTTAAGCAAACTGGAATAAAAATTTCAAAATTGAAACATAATAATTATGCCGAAAACTACCAATTTAGTAGTCTAACAGAATTTTGCGATTTAATATTTTACTACAACGATAAAGATATGTTTAGCAAAAGTTCGCCTATACTTAATAATTGCAGCAATAAATCTTTTGCAGATAAATGTATTTCACAAATTAACTTTTACTTAGCCAATGACTGAAACCGAACAAATAATATCGATAAGAAATGAGATTAAGCTTAATCCAAATAATGAAAAATTAAAAGGAAATTATTTTTGGTTAATACACAAAATGGTTAAATCTAATTTGGAAACGAATGATATCCCTAAATCCATTGAAGGCGTTACCGAGATGGCGCAATATCAAATTGAATCACAAATGGCGTATAATTCAATTGGTTGGAATGCTTACAAAACTCTAAAATTTTTAGTTTCTGATAATGCTTTATTGAATAGATATAAAAATGAAATACCAGCATTGGTAAATGTGTTGATGAATATCAAAATTGAAAAACAATCAATTCTGTATTCCTCAGTATTTTGGATATTGAATAAAATAGCAGATGCAAAATCAATTTGGTTCTTACAATTTTCAAAAATAATTGGCTTGGATGGTTTTCAAAAATCAGATTTTGAGGAGAAGAAAACCAATGACAAAACATATAGAAGTCTGGTGGTGAGTGTTCACTTAAAGCTTGCAAAAATAATTGGAAATTTTAATGGGCGCGACAAAGAACTTTGGATTAATTGGCTACTTCCAAAACTTGAAAAAATGTCAGAATTATTTCCTAATGAAATATGGTTAATGCACCACATTGGAAAAATGTTACTACTTTTAAACAAAGAGTCTGAAGCTCGCGAAAGGGTTTTGAAGGTTTTAATTAAACAACAAAATCAATTCTGGATTTGGTCAATACTAGGTGAAACATTTTTGAAGGAAGATAAATCGAAAGCACTAGCATGCTTTGCAAAAGGGATGCTTTTAGGGAAAGATGAAATAATGTTGTTGGGTTTGAGGAACGAACTTGTAAGCCTATTTGTAGAGTTAGAAGAATATGGTAAAGCGAAAGCTGAAATTGAAAATATAAGCCGAACTAGGAAAGAAAATAAATTTAAACTAACTAACGAAATATTAAGTCTACAAAATAAGGATTGGTATTCAACAACATCCGATAAAAAAATATTTGAATATTACAGAGAAATGGCAAGTAAGGCTGATGATATTTATTTAAACAACTTCCCAGAATATCGTGGCATTGTTTCTGGAATTTACGCAGAAAAAAATTGGGTGTTTATTTATTTTGGATTAAATAAAACAGCAAGGTTTATAAATAAGAGTAAAAGTAAAATTGCAATTGGTGATTTTGTAAAAGTAAAAATAAGCGAGGATACAATAAATGGTGAGTTAAAATATAATGCGCACAATTTAGAAAATATCCAAGAACAATTAAACAATGAATTTATTAAATCTTCCAAAGGGCATTTAAGGATTGCAGACAAAAAGGATTTTGGTTTTCTTGAGGACACCTTAATTCCAGCTAATATTATTGCCAAATTAAAATTAAAAAATGGTGATGAAATTGAAGGGATAGCTATAAAAGAATTAAATAAAAAAACGATGAAAGATATGTGGCGAACAATCAAAATCAAGAAAAATGCGAATTCTTGAAAGTGTATCATATTTTGTGTAAATGGCAGAATGCTTATTTGATAAACGGCTTTAGCCGTTTATCAAATATAATGGAAAATTGTGAAAAAATGAAAGCCCAATCTCTAATAGGCATAGTCCATTTTTTTGATATATCTCTATAAGCTAGTTAAAGCATTTTTGTTAGAGCATTGTTGTTTAGAAAAAGGGTCATATTTTTAGTAACTTCTCTTTAGTTGATTTTGATAGTTTCATCAATAATCTCACATAAGTAGTTAATAACTAAGTTAATGTTTTTTAATTAAAATCAATGAAGCTTTGCTCGACTTTCGCCAACCTTCGTTTCAATGATTTTTGCCATTTACACAAAACTTTTTATATACTGTATTGGATAAATTATTTCCTATAATTTAGCAGTCATTTCTATATCTTTGCTTTTTACTTATTTTAAAATTAGCTGATAAATTGTCCAACAAAATAAAAATAATTTCTTTTTTTGTATCTATATTTTTTG
>Ga0210046_1003037_pt1 | contig 11466 bp, 12 predicted proteins | sample CryGeyCG2114_250_FD_185461 | JGI IMG/M metagenome (GOLD analysis project Ga0210046, IMG submission 185461) | Groundwater microbial communities from aquifer - Crystal Geyser CG18_big_fil_WC_8/21/14_2.50 (SPAdes) (version 2) | ecosystem: Environmental > Aquatic > Deep subsurface > Groundwater ... | reverse complement strand
TCTCACCCCGGCGCGCTCGCCTATGGCATCGCTCCGACTTTCGAATCCCAACGTGAGTGACATTTAGTCACTCACTATCATTCGCGCAAGAAAATAACCACCCGAAGGTGGTATTTTCTACGCGCGGTACCTTTTGGACAAAATCCGAACTTTTTTTGAGCAAAACCCCCACTAAGGAAGCCAACCCCGCCACCGCTCGGCAAGCTCGCCACCCCGCAAAAAAGTTTTCTTCATATTTTTTGATTTGCGCGCGCCGATTTTTTTCTTCTAAAAGGAAAAGAAAACTATTTTTCGAGGTTCTGCTCTTAACGAGCAGGACGGCGGGGCTGTCCTCTTTTTGTATTCGCTCGGGCGTGGCGGAATTCCCCCCGCACCTTCCTTCCGCCTCGCCCTCGCTTCCGACGGCGTTTTTTTCGGTGGGTTTACTTTTTAAATTCTTGCACCTTTTTCAAATCCTGCCAAGAGTATTGACTCACATTTCCACTTTGATCAACAGAAAAAACATACAACAACAATTTTTTGGCAACTTGCCACGGCAAACGGCGTAAAGCAATTTTTGCGCTAACATCTGGCAAGCCAAGACCAAAATAATATCTTGTAGTTTTGTTTGTTTTCATTCTGGTAATAATTTGTCCCAAAGAATAAACAAAAGCTACCTCGTCGGCTTGCCTGATTTTCCCTTGTCCTTTCGCTTCGACAAGAAAATATCTTGAATATTGATGATGTTTCGCCCTTATATCAACGCCTTGCTGGTGTAAATCGCCAAATTGAAAATGTCCCCAGCCGTTTGCCGAAAGCCATTTTATAATTGAATTTTTTACAAAATCTTCACTGATTATTTTTCCATTGTTGGCAGGTTTGATAACAATTTTTGGCTCTTTGAAATTTTTATTTAGTCCAAAAATAGACGGACCAATTTTAACAAAACGGGACTTCTCTTTTTTAGAATTTATATCAACAACTAACTGAGCGTTCATCGTAGCTTCAGGGGTTTTGCCGTTTGTGTTTAATAATCTTTTTCTTTTAGCAACTTCGGTAATTTCTTTGCTGTGCAAAGTTTTTCCGGCTTCTTTCAAAATTGTATAAGCAATATCTTTGTATGAGTTCATAATTTTAACTAAAATTTTTAATTAAGAACGGCTCAAGAAAGCCGATCAAACTACCAACATCTGTGCCTTGTATTTTTGCCCAGTCCGCATGCATAGCACTATTGCGAAGTTTTACATAAGACGAAACGATCGGAGTTTCTGCCCCACTAAAAATTCCTTGTGATTTTAGAGCGTTTATAATTTGGCTCAAATCCTTGCCCTCTGTCTTAATACTAAATTCTTCCGCCTTTCTTTTTAAAGAATCTTCTAATGCAGCTGATGACAAAACCGCTGCAACATCTTTATTACCATTTTTTAATTCGTTTTTTGCAATAGCCAAAAAATCTCCAATGATTGCACCCGACGCTTGAATAACAATGTTAGTGATTAAACCAGCGTTGATGTCATTTTTTACACTTGCTAAAATTCCGTAAACCAAGTGGCAAGTTTCTCTCAATTCATATTCCGTTGAATATTTTTTTGAAACGATTTGCTTCCTTTGATCTATTAAAGATTTTACTTGTGGACTTTTCGCACCGAAAAGATTTGAAAGTATATTCAGGGTTGATCCATATGCTTCATGAACCTTTGGGGCTTCGCTGTCTTCTTCAACAAGAGAAATATCTAACTTGCTAAAAGTTTTACGCATCACTGAAAGACCCTTAATTTCTTTAAGTAAAATATCTATTTGTTTTGTGTATTTTTCGGCGCTATTGTTCATAATTAAGCGGCAATAATTAAAACTTCCTTTGAGTTTCCATTACTCAAAACATATTTATAGTCCAGCTTTTTAACTTCTATGGATTTTTTGTGTTTTTTGAGCATATTTACCAATTCAGATATCGTTGGGATGCCATCATCACGATAGGAAACCACCAAAATTGAATTTTTGAATTTGTCAAATAATCGCTCAAAGGCGCCGTGTATCTCGCCCTTGTTGCACCATTCATTTTTGCCGTTTTTTATCTTTTTATGTTTTGAATTATCATCAATTAGTTTTGACCACTCGTTATAGAAAACAATACCTTCTAAAAAATGGTAAAAATCAAAATAATTTACGCCCATACCCTTTGCAGAAATATATGGCGTATCAATATAAACAAGGTCAATTTTCGGAATTGTTAAATCAAAAATATCTGAATGAAATGCTTGATTTTTTTTGCCATTATCAAACACGGCATTGTTTGCTTCTTCAACAAATTTTAGAAAATGATCTTCAAACGGAGTATCCCATGTTTTCTTGTTGCCGAAACTTCGTTCAACTTCTGCTGTCCTGATATAGAGATTTTTTCGATGAAATAAATTATATGGTCGCTTGATTATGCAAGATTGAAACAAAGCGTAATACGCTAACGCCTGCTTGTATTTATCTTTTATTTCACCAATGTTTGTGATGACTATATCCAGCCATTTATTTTCCTCGTCCGTAAAATAAATGTCGTGGAAGGTATCAAAAATGAAAGACGGGTATTTTATTTCAGGATGTTTTTTGAGAATAAAATTTAAATCTTCATCAATTAGTGTGGTCTCTTTATTTTCAATCAAAGCGAATCCGACATAATGATTGAATTTTAGTGAATCATTGTAGAAAACCTGCTTGCCATTTTTCTTATACATATAGCCGACGCAACCCGTTCCACCGAAAGCGTCAAGTACTGTGTCAAAATCTAAATCTTTTGTGTAATAATCTATCCATTTGAGGATTTTATATTTACTTCCTTGATAGCGAGTAGATGGTAAAACGCCAGCATTTTTCGTTGGAATCTCGTTGAATAATTGCGATTGCTGTTGTTTTACGCTTCTCATAGTTAAAGATTTTTTATGTTGCGATATTTCAAATAATCTTTGAGGTTTGAATATGGCGGTCGTTTCAGTTTTGCACTTCGTGCCATTTCTAGTGTCATATAATTTATCCAGTAGTCGTCGAACACCTTAACTCCCAGCGTAGAAAATGGCCCCGTTCCTTCTCTCAATTCATCCATTTTTACGCAGGAGCCGATATTTTTTGTGTTTCCGCTTCCGGGCCGATCTTTGGCAATTCTGTATTTTTCTTGAACGATGAAATCGAAATCCTTTACTACCGACAAAATGTCCTCCAAATCATCAATGGTATAAACTTTGTTTTCGTCTATTAGTTCTTCCTGTTGGGTATAAATAATGCCAAGAATATAATGTTTGTCATATTCTTTGTATGGAAAGGTGATATTTTTCTTTGAATCCCTATAACGAAAATATCCAGTAAAAGCTCCGAGCGTAAAACCTGAAATTGCCTCATGATTTTTTCTGTAAGTGCTTTTTAGGTCAAGAGCAATTTTCTTTTTATCTTTCGTGACAAAAGTAACATCGGGATAATGATTTTGCTCCGCAGAAAAAATCATTTCGTAGCTATTCTCTTTCGCAAATTTCTGAATGACAGGAAACATCATCAACTCGATTATTTTTGAAACAACTTTTGTATCAACCGAAATAGTGTAGATATTTTTTGCTATATCAATAAAACCCTTCACTGACCAATCGCCAGACGGAGTAGCAAGGACTTTTCTAAAGTCTTCTGTGTGTTTGAGTAAATTTTTTTGAAAGTGATTTTGTTCCATAGGTTTTATTTTATTAAATGTTCAATCGGCACATTTAGTGCCTTGGCGATTTTTTTAATCGTATCAACTGTCGGGTTTTGCTGTTTGCCCGCCTCTATGTTGATTATTGTATTGTTGGAAACATCGGCAAGCCGGGCCAGTTTCTCTTGCGATAACCCCATTTTTTCTCTTATGCGTTTGATTTTGCTTGACTCTACCATATTTGAATAGTAATATTAAATTGTGGTATAATTGAATTATGCTTAAACTTCGCAACCACAATATAATATTACCAAAATATTTGGAAATAGTAAAGCAAAAAGGGAGTTCCTTGTCGTTGCCCGCGCACGGGTGAGTTGGGGCAAGGGCAACATCATCTCTGGTGGCGTATTTTGCTTTGCAAAATACGCTCTCCAAACCCACCGAAAAAAACGCCGTCGGAAGCGAGGGCGAGGCGGAAGGAAGGTGCGGGGGGAATTCCGCCACGCCCGAGCGAATACAAAAAGAGGACAGCCCCGCCGTCCTGCTCGTTAAGAGCAGAACCTCGAAAAATAGTTTTCTTTTCCTTTTAGAAGAAAAAAATCGGCGCGCGCAAATCAAAAAATATGAAGAAAACTTTTTTGCGGGGTGGCGAGCTTGCCGAGCGGTGGCGGGGTTGGCTTCCTTAGTGGGGGTTTTGCTCAAAAAAAGTTCGAACATCGATCAAAAAACACCGCCAATTTTCACAAAAAGTAAAAATTGGCGGAGGATGTGGGATTCGGTCACGAGTCACTAACTATAATCTAGCACTACGCTCAGATTCTAGTAAGTGCTCTCAATTCTACGAATTCTGTACACCTTGTCGCCACTTTTCCATTTCATTACCAAGTAGCTGGCAAGGTCTTGCAGAGTGCAAGAATTTTTATTAGGGATAAAAAATTCTATGTATGAAAAATATAATCGCTACGCTCATTATTTTACACAACATTAAGTCACTTCTCCGCTTACAGCGGCGGTACACTTTATCAATATTTCTTTCAGAAATATTAGGTAAAGTCTTGCGAAGTGACATTAAGTCACTTCTCCGCTTACAGCGGCGGTACACTTTATCAATATTTCTTTCAGAAATATTAGGTAAAGTCTTGCGAAGTGACATTAAGTCACTTCTCACCCCGGCGCGCTCGCCTATGGCATCGCTCCGACTTTCGAATCCCAACGTGAGTGACATTTAGTCACTCACTATCATTCGCGCAAGAAAATAACCACCCGAAGGTGGTATTTTCTACGCGCGGAGGATGTGGGATTCGAACCCACGAGAAGTTTTACCCTCTGGCGGTTTAGTAAACCGCTGCCTTCAGCCACTCGGCCAATCCTCCCTTTCTTTCCGGCTTGGTCTCGTTCCCCTCCCTATGGCTTCATTTTAAATAGTACTTATAACTCAAATTACGTTAATTTTTAAATTAACGATTATGATTGTAGCGTAAAATCTGTAAAAGGGAAATAGAATCTAGCTAGCGTTATTTAGTCATTTTGGTCTGCATTATCGTTTTCACCATCGTTATCATGATCAGAAGGTTTTGAATCATTTGTGTCGGATATACTATCATTGTCATTATCCCGATCTTGCACGTCAGCAATGCGGTCGTTATCGTGATCATTTGTTTTTCCTTGCTCATTTACGTCAAGTTCACGATCATTGTCGTCATCGTTATCTTGAATATCGGGTACGCTATCTTTGTCGTTATCTTTGTCCTGCTCATTTTCCGCCTCCGGCTGTTCTATATCCTCCTTTGGTTCTTCTATCTCTTTCGGCTCGTCTGCTTCCGTGTCTTCTATCGCTTCCTCTGCCTCTATTGCCTCTTGCTCTTCTTTTTGCTCAATTTCTTCCTTTTTTTGGTCAGCTTCACTCATCTCTTTTTCTATATTTTTTTGTTCACTTTGAAGAGAATTTCCAAGCTGATCATTCTTTTGTCCCAATGCATCAATCTGTGCATCAATGTCGTTAAGCTGTGCTTCTAATACAGCTACCTGTGTGGTGTCTCCGACACGACGCGCCTCGGCAAGAAGATTTGTTTTAATTTCTTTACGTTGAGTTTTAAGTTGATCTTTGGCGTCTTTGAAAGTTTTTTCCAAAAGCTTGTCTCGTTCATCAAATTCATCATTGAGTTTTTTAGCAAGAGCGGCGACATCTTTGCCTGATATTTTCTCTTTACTAACGATCTCTGCAGCATACGCCACATTGGCCTGAAGAAGCGACTCAGCTATGGCAAGTCCTTTGGCATTAGCGCCTTTCTTCTCAACCATGACTTTAATCTCCGCAATCCGTTCTCCTGCAAATTCAATTTGAAGATTGGCTTTTGCCTCGGAATTGAAGGTGAAAAATTGTCTCATGTTTTCGCCCAGACGATCAAGAAAATAGAAAGGGCTTTCAGGAGTCAAACCAGCTGAAGGAAATGTCACTTGCGAGCTTTGCGCAAAGGTGATACCACCTGCAAACAAACCTGATACTAATATCGTCAATGTAATGACTTTTTTCATAAATTTTATTAATTAATTATTATGTTAATAATAGCATAAACATAACTGTGTTTCTGCTTTTAAACTTATCTTAATAAATCTTTTTCCTTCGTTCATTTTGTTCACTGCGGAGAAGGAGGGCGTAGCTTTTTGCGTCTAGCAAAAAGCGTTACGCGATTCGAAAAGGTTGCCAGCTCTTTTGAAAAAAGAGCGACAACCTGTACTGAACATGTAATGTTCGAATCCCTCCTTTCCCGCAGAATGAGACTTCTGATGAAGTCTCATTCTGCGATGACATTCTCACCTTTGCACGAACCTACTTCGCACGCGCGGAGCGCCTGATGGATTGAGAGTGAATCGTACGCTCCGATCGCGTGGTGGTGCGAACGACGGCGCCTCGGGACGTTCCCTCCGGTCACGTCCAAAACCAAAAACCTTCCTCATTTTTTTGCTTCCCTCCATCGACCCCTTCTCGCCTTAACAAACAAAGGAAAGGTTTTTTGGTTTTGGTTCGGCGTTACGGCTCCCAAAATCTCCGTTTCAATCTCCATCTAACTTGAGTGATTGCCACTCCGCTTTTTCCGCCTCCACGCCGACCCGAGGCGCGCCGCTACCCGCGCTCACCGTAGCTTTTTGTACCGCGCAATCCACTCAACCGCCTCCGCATAGCCCACTCACTTCGCTCATACGACTGCTGTGGCGTTTGTGTGGGTCGCTCATGTCTTCGTTAGAGCTTCATGTATTTTATCCCGCGGCCGATGGTTCCCACTTGCTGTATCTTGCCTCGCTTTTCAAGCTCGGCTAAATACTGCGTAGCGGTAGCGTCTGAGACGTGCAATAACTTCTCGACTTCGTCGTTTGTTATTTCTGTTTGCTTCACAAACAGAGTCATAACTTTTACAAGCTTCTTTTGGATGTGGAGTTGGATTGTTGCTTGTGCCATTTGGCGGAGTAGTCCGAGCTTCTGCTTCGGAGCCAGTTCGGCTTTATCTTCTTGCTTTCTTGACTGACGTTCCTCTTTTTCCACTAACGGCTCATTTCCGCCCATTTGAGCCGTTTCGGTTTCTGGAATGGTTTCAACTGGCTCGACTGGCGCTTCGAGAGCAGTTTCTGGCTGTGTTTCAGGCACATTTTCAACCACTTCTGGTTCAGAAATGACTTCATCAACCTGTGGCTCTGTTTCAACCTTTTCTGGCTCGACAGATTCGGGTGTGCTTTCTTTATTTTCTGTGTCGTCTGACATACTCAAAGTATAGCAAAAGAATGGCTCAATTCAGCGAATTAGGAGCTCATAAAAGAGCGGGGTATAAAATCTCGTTACCTTGAGCATTGGGGGAGCTTGCGGGGGTATTGTGTGGCGATATTTTAACTATCGTGCTGTACTAGGTGCTTTTTGTGACAGTAATATGGCGTGTTTAATCGCCTCTCTTCCAAGTACGTCAGCAGGGTAGTTATCCTTATGTTCTTTTGCCCAATTTGTAATTTGATTTGCCACCAGATCACTAAAGCTTGTTTCTGTGTCGCTTGCGTTTATTTTGCCATCGATGGCTATCTTTGTTCGTCCAAGTTCACGCGGTATATCTTTTATATCATTTTCTGATTTCCATTGCGCAATTGCTTCTTGTATCTTGAGGCAAGTTTCCTCGCTGTCGCAATGAGCAACGAGGGAGTCGTTATCAGTTGTAAATCCAATAAACGAACGTGGGGTTTTTATTTTGATACTTTCTCCAGTTTGTTCACCTATAACTTTCAGTTTCTCGACAAGGGAAGGAAGTTTAGCGATATAGTCATAATTTGATGTATCAAGCGTTTCGTACACCTTGTATCTAGCACTAGCTTCTCCACCTTCACGCCGTTCAGATGCTGTCATGCTAAACCACACACCATTATCAGCTGTAGTTATGCCTTTATCTTCAAAATCTGCTTCAACTGTTGCTTTTGCATTATTAAACCATTCAATGTGAGGTTTATAGTCGGTTTGCATCCAATCAAGTTGTTCGGTGTTCCGTTGCTCCAATGCTCCATGTACCCAACCACGTCTTCTTAAAAAAGTGTAGATTTGGTTCTGAAATGTTCGTTCGTCAAAATTCTTTGTGGATAAATATTTTTCGGCCATCTTGATAGCTTCTTGCACATTGCCTTGTGTTTCAAATTTTTCAAACCCTAATTCTTCTGGAGAGGAAGCAGATTGAATTTCAGGTGTTTGATGTAGCTGTTCAGATTCTGGCACAGGTTCTTTCTCTGCGGAGTTTTTTTGTTGACGAACTTCCGGAGTTTGTAAGTATGTCAAAGCTTGTGCTTTGCGCTGTTGCTCCTGTTTAGTTTTTTCTGGGTCAGCATACTGGGGGACTGTCCAAGCAATGTCGAGCGCTTCTGCGGTCATTCCTTTGTATTGTGGAGGAATAAACGCGACACCCTCTTTGACAGTACCTCTCTCTGTTTTAGCATTTGGTTGCAATCTTGCATTAAGTTTCTGATATTGAGATCCCTCACGTTTTTTTGCTTCATAATTTGGGTCATTCCAAACCTCGGTCAGAGGAATCATAGTGCCGTCCGGTCGGTATATATGTGGGTTGTTTCTCACTTCTTCTTGTTGCAGGAGATCAGCCTCGGCTTTTCTTTGTAGCAAAGCTTCTTGATAATCCACTTGTTTTTGTTTATCAGCTTGTCTTTGTTTCGCCGCCTCTAATTCCTCACCTCCATAGGCCGCTGCTTTTTCTGGGTACTGTACAACGAACTCGTCCCAAGCATCTGCTCGGTTCCGCTCTCTATGCCATGTATCATCAAGATCTGCCAGAGTATTAAATTGCCTGTCTACTGCGTCGTAAGCAGGATCTTCTGTAAAATTTTTATAAATACGAGTCTTTTCTAGTTCCTCGTATCTTTTTGTGTCCTCAGGATAGCGTTCGGAAAATACTTTACGAACCTCAGCCGGAGCAACATCAGCAAATTGGGCACTATAATTGCCATTCTCATCTAACTTGAAAGTACTAGGATCAAATATTCTAGTATATTCATCTCTGTTTTCATACGTAAGCCCAGTCGCCATCAAATCATCCACATGTTTGCGACCTTCTTCTTTTCTTACTTCATTAAGTTCCTGACTCAGTTCAGTAAAACGAGGGTCGAGATCTAGTCCTTCAGCTAATTGTGAAGTTGGTGCAATCACCTCGCTAGCATCCTCAAGCTTTTTACGAGGCGGGGCAGAGTTAAAACTTTCTAATGACATATCTGCTAATTATACACCAGAACTAAATCGGATATTTATTCATAATAGTCAAAAAAGTACCTTTTGTTTTATCAGTCACACAATTGAAAAAAGTTGAAATACCATTATTGAGTCCTGTGTCTTTAATATAGTGTTCTCGAGCATATTCTAAGTGCCGTGCTGTAAATTCCTCATCTGCACTCATTCCGAAATAACTTTTTAATTGCGCCATACGTTCGATAATTTCTTCAGGCGCTTGAACATAATTTATCGGGAATCTTGCATCAGTGTTTTGTGAGGATTCTTGAGCTTGTTGCAAGTCTCGCAACGCTTCCTGATCAATGACTGAACGAATCTCAGCAATATCTTGGGGCGAAGTAAAATCTCGCAGTCCGTGCCCCTTTTCATGTGCTTCGATAATATTTTTCTGACGTATAGATAATTTTGCTCCCGTTTTGAGTTCAGCATCTGAAAAGACAGTCCCTGGCTCATTGATATTGCCCATACCTAAATGGTGTGGCCTTTTACCATGTTCTGCCGCTGAGGCAATATTTGTCACACTAAATACTTTATTTACGGTATCTTCATAGTTTGCTATCTGGTCTTCATAATGTGATGCAAAACTATTCGGTTTATCTAATACTCTGGGCGTACCCTCTCTCATTGCCGGCATAGCAAGCTTACGTTGCTCTATAAACTTCCGTTTTGTTTTTTCGTCCAACATTCTTGATTGTAAGAGCTGAGTCCAATCTCCAGGGTAGTTTGCTGCAATTCCTACACTCTGCTCTGTTAATGATTCGCGTCTCTGTAATATTTGCGTGATGGAATCATGAGTTATATTTTCCAAGTCAGCATCAGAATTACCAAAAATTTTAGAAATAGTAGCATCAATTTCTGTAATTTCTTGCCTAACTCGTTCTTTGGTATTTGTATACTCACATATTTTACCCTCGTCAAAATAATTACTTTCTTCTGTACCGCTAGTTTGAGCCGTAGAAATATCTTCGTCCGAGTTTCCAATATGGATATTTTCAGACGACGCTGGAACATGACGATTTATGTTACCTGATTCAAATTTCATATATTATTCAAAAAATATTTCGTTACTTCACTATTTGCAATTCATTTTCATCACAAGAATAGATTAAACTAGACTGACCTAAACCAGATCAACTGTTTGATCAGCGGTAACATAAATAATTTGAGTACCGTTATATTCAGTGACTAGGTTTTCTTGGGTAGGATAGGTGTGTCCGTGCAGGAAATATCTCGGTTGATTTTTATCTAAATAATTCCTTAATGCCAAGAACCCACAATGAGCGGGGTCGTCTTCGTCATTAATTGCTGCGGGTGGCGAGTGGGCAATAAATACATCAACGTACGGGAAATCGTTCATCAGTTCCAGAGCCTCTTCCTGAGTGTACATTTTAGCGAATTCATCTTTCTTGTATCGATGGGAACCTTCAAACCCGCCGAATGTTAAGCCGTTAATTTCTATTATTTTGAGGTGAAGGTCGGTAATGCCTAATGGCTCCATATACCCGGGAGTACAATGATTACCATAGACACCAATTTTTGGTATGTCTTTTATAAAATCCAATTCAGCAATTTGCGTATACTCAAGATCACCAAGCGTAATAATAAGATCGATGTTCTCATTTAAGACAGTTTCTCTGATTGAGTTTTTTGGAGGTCGATCGGCTATAGCAAGAATTTTCATAATAATATTAATTCAAAAAATAATTTAAAGACTTTTTGTAAAGTTTCGCAAATTCTGCCAACTCAACAGCATCAAGTCTTCGTTCTCCTCGCTCAATTTTAGAAACGTAAGCCTGTGGCTGTTTAAGCTTCTTTCCAACCTCAACCTGTGTCAAACCTGCTTCCAGGCGAACTTCGCGTAGTTTAAGAAGGAATTGACTATATTTTGCTCGATATGTAGTGGTCATAAATATAATAACAGGATATAACCGATTGTGGAATATACCATGATAGTTTATTATGTATAAGTGGCAAAGTTACGCCTAGCCAAAACCAAAAAACCTTTCCTTTGTTTGTTAAGGCGGGAAGGGGTCGGGGGAGGGAAGCAAAAAAATGAGGAAGG
>Ga0210046_1003034_pt1 | contig 11490 bp, 9 predicted proteins | sample CryGeyCG2114_250_FD_185461 | JGI IMG/M metagenome (GOLD analysis project Ga0210046, IMG submission 185461) | Groundwater microbial communities from aquifer - Crystal Geyser CG18_big_fil_WC_8/21/14_2.50 (SPAdes) (version 2) | ecosystem: Environmental > Aquatic > Deep subsurface > Groundwater ... | reverse complement strand
TTGATTATGCTGTAGGTTGAGTCATACCTCTGAACACCTATATAATCACCTAGAGTATTGTCATATTGTCCTGCAACAATCAATTCTCCGTTTGGGTGTAGCATAGCATTGTAAACCGAAGAAAAATATGTATTATGGCCCGAATAACAAATACGACCAATGGTATCATATTGAGCAGTATCCAAAATAAATGCACCTGTGCCATTTGAACAATCATATAATTGACGCCCCCATTTATGAAGCAGTATGGTAGAGCGGTCAAATCTGTAGCTAAGTGACATGACATCACCTCCGATAGACTGATCGAATACTTTGGTAAATACGATATCCCCCAATGGTGTCACTTCCCTTAAAAGAATATTGACTATCCAGGGCAGACTATCATTTTCAACTGATTCAGCATAAAGATAGTTGCCGGAAGATAATTCAATCACATTCATATAGAACAATTCTGAAGTTTGTCTGACTTCCTCAGGCAGGTCATGATATTTTACCCATTGGATATTTTTATTTTGGTCGAGCTCCATCATCCAGTTAAGATATTTGTAATCTTCAATAGTGTCCTTTAAGAATTTGGCAGCTCCTGTTCCGGAAATCAACCATCCTTCATTACTTAGCTTTCTTATGTCACGTACTAACATGGAGGTGTCAACCTTATGTAAATCAATATTCCATCGAACAGTATCTTCAGGATTCTGATTACTAAAGGTATAGATATCACTGCTAAAAACATGAAAGTTGTCAAAAACAAAGTTTGATTTACATACCACGAAATCTTCATCTGATGTTGAATAAATCAAAGTGATAATTCCATGTTCAGGTCCTTCAAATACAACTTTGTAGCTACTTTGAGCATGTAACGTGAGATGTTGACAGAGAAGGACAAATATTATTATAATTAATCGCTGCATACTCTAATATTGTGATATGTCCTCTATTGGTATTGAACATGCCGCGAATCGTCTCCCTAATCTTGTTATTAGTTTGTGTCTCAGATAATAGTGTCCATCATTATATTTTTCCTCTCCTATATAAATACTTGTTTGATATTTCATTTTTCCTTCCAGGAAAACAGGAGCGTCATCCAAACATTTCTGAGTAAAATTTATATAATTCTGCCTATAAAATGCTTCCTCATCATCGTGTTCAATACATATAACCTCATCTGTTCCATAAGGAGTTACATTGTCAATGGCATAATAAATCAAGTAATCGCAATAGTTATCAATTTTATTATTGTTGTAGTGAGGTACATCATTCGTATTTGGATAATCCAATGGATTTTCTTTAACATAGTCTGTTATATTGGTAAAGCTCCAACGACAATTAGTAGGTGGATCCTGATAAAAGTAGTTTCTAACATCCATTGCCAGGACATCAGCAGCGTCTAGTGGAGCATACAATCCTCCATCGCATTGTCCCAAATTATCTCCATATTTCCAATCACCCGATGGATAATATGGTATGATAGGATTACCAATAATTAAATTAATAGACAAGCTATCACCACCATTTACCGGTTCCAAATCCACGCTTACGAGTCTTTTTTCGGTAAACTCAGCCATAAAATACTTATCCTGGATACTCTCAAGGATGTTGTCAAAATATTTTTCAGAAGCTTTTAACATGGTAATGCTGTCGCCTTCAACCAAAGGTATGTCAAGAATGGTTGAGTCGATTTGTAGTAATTGTTCACTGCCTTTCAGGTTGGGATTTTCTCGGTAGTAAGCCATTCGCTCCTTAAACTCAAGAATATGCGCCACCATGGCCTCCGATCCTTCATCCATTACGGTTTGCTGAACTTGCGCGTTTGTGTTTTCCTTTTTACATCCGTTTACCACTACCACTCCCGCAATGAGTAATGCACACTACCGGCTAAAGTCAGTGCTTTAATCCGTTTTGAGAAATTGCTTTTTTTCATTTTCTTGAATCTTTTACTGGTTAATATTTATTTTTTTTTAAGGCCATGAATAAATAATCCTCAAGCCTCTACCTATACTGTGTAAATTTAGCCTGAAATTCTATACTTTTTTTTAATTATTTTTAGCTTTGGTTGTATTTTATAATGATACTAAATAATATCAGCAACCAATCATAGGATAAAATCCTAATAATGTTCAGTAAACCAACTACCTATATATTATTTTGGTCGTCCATCCTTCTGAAGCCTGTCCACCTTGGGAAGATTGTTATTTGACCGTCGGTAGGCACGCTCATTACCGCTACGCTCCTCAAGGTCGGGTGAAGGCGGGTCAATAGAAACACTTTTATTGAAAAACGAGTAAAGAATTTCGATCTTCTGAAATGAAAACCCTATTTTTGCTTCCTTTCAAAAGAACATGGTGCAACTAAAACCAATCATACTTTGGCTCTTATTAATGACCGCTTTGCATGGCTTTGCGCAGGAAAAGAGAACCTATACAACCAAAAAATTAACGGGTGATGCACCTGCCATTGATGGCCGCATAAATGAAGAAGCCTGGGCACAGGTGGAATGGATCGGCGATTTTACTCAGAAAGACCCTTATGAGTTTGCAAATCCTACCCAAAATACCACCTTTAAAATCATCTACGATGATAACAACGTGTACGTGGCCATCATGGTAAATTACAACGATTTAAGCCTGATTGAAAGGCGGTTGGGCCGGCGCGACAGTTTTCAGGGCGATTGGGTAGCAATCGCTTTCGATAGCTACAACGACGGACTAACTGGTTTCTCCTTTGGCGTATCTGCCGCCGGCGTTAAAAACGACCTCATCGTTACCAACGATGTGAATTCAGACGATACCTGGGATCCTGTTTGGTTCGTGAAAGTGGGTTCGGTTGACTCGGGATGGGTGGCCGAAATGAAAATTCCCTTTAACCAGCTCAGGTTCTCAAATACAGACAATGAGCTGGTGTGGGGACTGGAAGTTATGAGGCAACTTTTTCATAATGACGAGTTTATGGTATGGCAGATGGTGCCAAATGAATCCTCCTCATGGGTGGGCATGTGGGGTAAACTGCAGGGCATCAGCAATATCCGACCAAGGAAGGAAGTAGAGTTGGTTCCTTATTTGATGGGCGGATTGAAGAAAAGCGAACGGGTTGATGGCGATCCATTTCAAACGGGGACAGCCTGGGAGTACAATGCGGGCTTAGACGGGAAGATCGCGGTTACCAACGACCTCACCCTTAACTTCACTATCAACCCTGATTTTGGTCAGGTTGAAGCCGATCCCTCGGAGGTAAATCTTTCGGCTTTTGAATCGTATTTTCAGGAAAAACGCCCTTTTTTTATAGAAGGAAGCAATATCTTTAACTTTTCCATTTCCAATGGCAACGGACCAACGGGTATGGACAAGATATTCTATTCGCGCAGAATTGGCCGACAACCCCGGCATTGGCCTGAAATTACAGATAAAGAATACATGGAAGTTCCTGAATTTACCCGAATTTTAGGCGCTTTTAAATTGTCGGGGAAAACACGCAACGGCTGGTCTATTGGCGTGATTGAAAGCGTGACAAACCAGGAATTTGCCCAAATCGACTCTCTTGGCTCGCGCCGAAAAGAAATAGTGGAACCTGCTACCAATTACTTTAATGTGCGCGTTCAAAAAGATTTTAATAAAGGGAACACCACCATCGGAGGCATATTTACTGCTACCAACCGGTTTATCAACGATAGTGCATTAAATTTTCTACCCCGCGCGGCTTACACAGGAGGTATTGATTTTGCACAATACTGGCAGGATAAAAATTACCGCATCAGGGCCAACGCGATTGCTTCAACCGTTCAGGGTACCCCTGAATCGATACTTGATTTACAGACTGCTCCACAGCGTTATTATCAGCGTCCGGACGTGGGGCACCACCGGCTCGATTCAACGCTGAGGATACTCTCGGGATGGGGCGCCAATGTTGAAGGGGGTAAGATTGGCGGTGGCCACTGGCGTTTTGGCGAAAGGGTCACAGCCATTTCGCCCGGTTTAGAATTGAACGACCAGGGGTTTATTCGAAGGGCCGACTTTATCACGCAAGCCACCTGGCTTGGCTACGAAATTTGGGAACCCTTTGGGATATTCAGGTCGTTGAGCCTCGGTATTGAAGAATGGGCCGGTTGGGATTTTTCAGGGAGGTTTTTATATTGGGGAACAAGTGCTTATGGGAGCGCCCGGTTTAAAAACTATTGGAGTGTTAAAACGGGTGTCAATTATAGCGGATACGATGTAGACCGGCCTGCTCTGAGGGGTGGACCGGCGTTAATCGCACCGGGCCATTGGAGTGCCTGGCTCGGGGTGAGTTCCGATGACAGGAAAAAGCTGGTATTTGAACCCGAGCTTGAAGGCGGATATCGCTCCCAGGGTTATGGTGGCTGGTATGAGGCCGGTTTATCGGTTAGTTATCAGATCACAAATGCGCTACAGGTTTCGTTGGAGCCTGGCTATCATTTTGGCGACCAGTATGCCATGTACGTGGAAACCATCCGTGTCAACAACCGCGATCAATATCTGGTAGCCTCCATGAAACAGCACATTGCCAGTTTAGATTTCAGGATTGACTATTCGCTTACTCCCGACCTGACAATCCAATATTGGGGGCAACCTTTCCTGTTTTCGGGCGATTATTATCAGTTTAAAAAAGTGATAGATGCCGGCAACTTTGACGTGAAAAATCAGTTTCATGTCTATTCTCCTGATCAGCTTGAGTACAATTCACAATCCGATACCTATTCTGTTTCTGAAAACGGCGATGGAATCATTGATTTTTCATTTGAAAATCCTGATTTTAGTTTTTTTGAATTCAGGTCGAATTTTGTGGTAAGGTGGGAATACATCCCGGGATCAACGGCTTACCTGGTTTGGTCGCAAGGGAGGACAGGCGATACTCCCAACGGGGATTTCACTTTAAACGATCACCTGAACCACCTCATTGATGTAAATCCCACCAACGTTTTTTTAATTAAACTCTCTTTTAGGATTAGCAGATAAGGTTTTTATTTGCTATTCTTTTCTTTACAGTTTTAGCGCGGGGTAATCCGTATATCCTACTTCCCCATCCGAGTAGTAGGTTAGAGGATTGGCGCTGGCTAAAGGCAGTTCGTTCTGCATGCGGTAAACCAAATCGGGATTGGAGATAAAGGGTACGCCAAAGGCCACCATATCTGCGAGCCCATCATCCAGAATGTGCATGGCTGATTGAGCATTAAAGCCCTTGTTTATGATGAGTGTGCCATGATATATCGGACGAAAGTGTTGAGCGATGTGGGGTTCCGAATGGGGGATCAGGCTCACGTCAGTAAAGGGTTCGGACAGATGCAGATAGGCCAGGGGAACGTTGTTGAGCCTGTTGACCAGGTAGTCGAAGGTGGGTATCGTTTCTTCGGTAATCTGCATCCCCTGGACATTGTGTGCGGATGGATTAAGTCTGATCCCTACACGGTTAAGTGGAATGCGCTCTTTCATGGCGTCGAGTACCTCGAACAAGATGCGGGAACGGTTTTCAATGCTGCCACCGTATTGGTCGGTTCTGGTATTTGAAACAGGGGCAAAAAACTGATGGAGTAAGTACCCATTTGAAGCATGGATTTCGACCCCGTCAAATCCCGCTTTTACCGCATTGTCAGCAGCCTGGGCAAAATCAGAAATCACTTGTTGGATTTCCCGGGTTGTCATTTCCTTTGGTGTGACCGATTTTTTTTTCCCTGTTGGGGTTCTTACGACGATATCGGGGTTGATGGCCGATGGTGCCAGGGGAAGTTCTCCGTTAAGATAATCAGGATGTGAAACACGGCCCACATGCCACAATTGAATGAAAATTTTTCCCCCTTCCTGATGAACGGCATCAGTAGTAAGTTTCCAACCTTCGATTTGAGCGTTAGAATAAATTCCCGGAGTATGATGATAGCCAACAGCTGTCCTGGAAATCTGCGAGCCTTCGGTGATGATCAATCCGGCGGATGCCCTCTGTCGATAATAAAGGGCGATTAGCTCATTGGCTTTGTTTTGTCCATTCGCAGCACGGCTCCTTGTAAGTGGTGCCATCGCCACGCGGTTCTTTAACGATAGGCCGGCCATGTTAAATGGTTCAAATAGAAGGTGTTTCATCATCTGTATTGAATAAAAAAACCCCACCCTCAACTGAAAGTGGGATTTACTGGTATTAAGTTCTATTTATAAATGGATCACCTCACCGTAAGCATCGGCAGCGGCTTCCATAATGGCTTCCGACATGGTGGGGTGGGGGTGAACCGAATTAATGATCTCATGTCCGGTAGTTTCCAGCTTACGGGCCACCACCACTTCGGCAATCATCTCGGTCACGTTCTCGCCAATCATCTGACAGCCCAGGAATTCGCCGTATTTGGCATCAAAAACCACCTTGACAAAGCCATCCTTTTTGCCGGCAGCACTGGCTTTTCCAGAGGCTGAGAAAGGAAACTTACCTACCTTCACCTCATATCCGGCTTCTTTGGCTTGTTTTTCGGTGTAGCCTACACTGGCTACTTCAGGGCTGGTGTAGGTACATGCAGGAATGTTGTTATAATCGATGGGCGCTACATCGAGTCCTGCGATTTTCTCAACACAGGTTATGCCTTCGTGTGATGCAACGTGTGCCAACGCCTGCCCATGTACAATATCGCCAATGGCGTAATATCCGGGTACATTGGTCTGATAATAATCATCTACAACCACCTTGCCTTTGTCGGTTTTAATACCCGTTTCTTCGAGTCCGATGCCTTCGAGGTTGGTGGCAATACCAACGGCGGAAAGAACAATATCCACTTCAATTTCTTCTGTTCCTTTCTTTGTTTTGATGGTCACTTTGCACTTCTTGCCTTTGGTGTCAACGGTTTCTACCGATGAATCGACCATCACTTTCATGCCTGCTTTTTTAAAGGCCCGAGCCAGCGTTTTCGATACTTCTTCATCTTCGAGTGGAACAACGTTGGGTAAAAACTCCACCAGTGTAACCTCCACACCAATGCTGTTGAAGAAGTAAGCAAATTCGGAACCGATGGCCCCTGATCCTACCACCACCATTTTTTCGGGTTTCTTTTCAAGAACCATGGCTTCGCGGTAGCCAATAATCTTTTTTCCATCCTGAGGAAGGTTGGGTAGCTCACGCGAACGGGCTCCCGTGGCCAGGATGATGTGTTTGGCACTATATTCTGCAAGCTTGCCGTCAGCATCTGTAACCGACACCTTTTTACCGGGCATCACTTTTCCAAAACCATTGATCAGGTCAATTTTATTTTTTTTCAATAAAAACTGAACCCCTTTGCTCATGCCATCAGCCACACCACGGCTTCGTTTTACCATTTCCGGAAGGTCAGCCTCTACGTTGCCTTTGATAGAAATGCCATATTCGGCGGCATGACTTGCATAATTAAACACCTGTGCGCTTTTTAACAAGGCTTTTGTTGGAATACATCCCCAGTTGAGGCAAATTCCGCCGACTTCAGCTTTTTCAACTACGGCTGCTTTCATTCCAAGTTGTGAGGCTCGAATGGCTGCAACATATCCTCCGGGGCCACTTCCCACCACAATTATATCGTAATTCATGTTGTATTTTTTATGGTTAACGAAGGTGCAAAAATAAACAATCGTCAGGTTTAAACCCTTAACTTTGCCCAAATAATTTTAATCATTCTAAATAACAGCCCCACTTTCTTATTAAAAGGTGGGTAATTTGAAAAAATGACTTATGAAATTGCAACGACAGCAACTGATTGATAGAACGGTGGAATTTGTAAAACAGCGATTGGCCGGTGCCGAAGGTGGTCACGATTGGTGGCATGTTTACCGGGTGTGGAAATTGTCGATTACTATTGGGAAACTCGAAGGTGCAGATATGCTGGTTGTGGAATTGGGAGCGTTATTGCACGACATTGCCGATGCCAAATTTAATGATGGAAATGAGGACCTTGGCCCTGAAATGACAAAACAATTTCTTGTACACCAGGGTGTCGATCCAAAGATTATTGATCTGGTTGAGGCAATAGTCAGGGATATTTCGTTTAAAAACACCTTTTCAGGTGAAGTAAGCCGCAGCAAAGAGCTGAATGTGGTGCAGGATGCCGACAGGCTGGATGCCATGGGGGCGATTGGGATTGCACGTACGTTTAATTATGGTGGATATCAGGGAAATGTGATGCATGATCCCCATCTCCCGCCAAGGGTAAATATGACCAAAGAGGAGTATAAAAAAGGCAAATCCACTACCATTAACCATTTCTATGAAAAGTTGTTGTTGCTAAAAGATACCATGAATACGGCAACGGGGAAGAGGCTGGCGGAGGAACGACATCAGTTCATGCTGACTTTTTTGGAAACCTTTTTCCAGGAATGGGAGGGCAAGGATTCATCGCTTATTTAGCCAAATTAATGCTCCTTCTTCTGTAGAAAACACTTTTAATTTGTAAGCGGGGGAGATGTGCTTCTGTTCGAAAACCATGGCAAGGGCCGTATTTTCAGGTGTGTCGTGAATAACGGCGTGCCGAACTGATTGATACAAGGGAAATAATTTTTTTTGCTTCTCTGCAATACGGGATAAATCCTGAGGTGAAAATTCGGGATTTGCCAGCCGTGCATCTTCCAGGATGAGCAGGTTACGTGGTAACTCTTTGTTATTCAGACAATAATCAATGGCCTCCAACATTTCTTGTACGGTTATCCTGCCTTCCGAAATGCCGTAAAGGATACCGTTGTTTTTATTCCCGGTAAATGTGATCATTCCCTACAACGCTTGATAATAACATCGTTTTGGTGAAGATATTTTATTCTCATTCACCAGCACTTTGATGGCTTTATCTACTTCTTTTTTGTCGATGCCGCTTTGATCGGCTATTTCTCCTGCTTTCAATGGAGTGCTGGAAATTTTAAGTGTGTTGTACACTTTTTCTGATGTGTTCATTGTAACTTTATTTTAAGTGGTTTGATGGGTAAAAATAGCATAAATTATTTTCATGATTCACATTTTTAGACCGGACTTATTAATTATTTGGTGGAGCTGCATTCAAGTATATTCTGTATTGGTTTTGAGGGTACATTTTGAGGTGCAGCGCACCGAAAATATTGATAAGCTATTTTATTATCACCAGATTCAAGGTGCAGCGCACCGTAATATTGATTATACGTTTAAATAAACGGTTGGTGCTTTGCTGCGTAGCGCATTAATATTACATATTTTTCTGTTTACAGGTATATTAAATTAATACACGTAATGTTCATATTTACAATAAATTGCGCTATGCAGTATGAGCGCGTGTTGGCAGCTGGGCGTTTTTTTTCGGGTCGGGGCGGACAAGCTTATTGACAAGTTTTCCCGAAAGTTTTCGGGATTGCGGCAGGTTTTTCGAGGGACTTGGCAATGTGCTTGCCTACAAAGCGTGGGCTTTTTCTTGTCCACAATGTCCGGTTAATTTTTACAGTTTTATTTTAAACTTTTTCAGTTCAAGATATAATTAATTCAAGTCCGATACTAAACCTGCTTACCTGACCAACATAACAGTCCCTTCCATAACCTTGCTTTCAATGGATTGTTGTCCAAATTCCTCATAAACAATACGATAAACGTATGCGCCCAACATGCACGGACTGCCTTTGTATGTCCCATCCCATCCTCTGTTTATGTCTGTGGTTTCATATATTCTTTGACCCCAGCGGTTATAAATGCTTAGATGGTACTTGTTTACATAATCGTATCTTGGTATTGGTGCAAAACTGTCATTTAACCCGTCACCGTTTGGTGTGAAGGCATTTGGAAGGTAAAAAGGGGTCCCTGCCCAAAGTATTTGGACAGCATCAGTAGATTTGCAGTTCTGATAAGATGTAACTTCAACCATGTAATTCCCCATGCTGTCGATTACTATTGTTTCTGTGATTTCTCCTGTGTTCCAATAATAGTATTCTGCACCGTACCCGGCTTCAAGTAAAAATCCGGGCTCAACCCAAAGGGTGTCGTATTCTGAAAATGCAATTTCGGGAGATGGAATTACGTTTATATTAATTGTCCGGCTTTTTTGGCAATACATACTGTCAACAACTGTAAGCGTATATGTACCAGTTTGATTTATATTGACAGAGCTTAAAAACAGTTTTTTGTTTTGGGATTGGTATTCATTTGGTCCTGACCACTCATAGATTATTGTACCGTTACCGTCAGTTACAGTTGGCTCAACCAATATTGTATCACCTGAACATGCTTCTTCATTGGGTTGCATATCTATCTCCGGGCTAGTGTAAACCTGTATTTCACCAACATGGCAAACTGCGTTTATTGTGTCCATGTGCTGGTCGAAGAAAACACTTTGCCCGGGACCTGCTGCCCAATAAATAAGTGAAACACCTTCACCAAGCCCCCCAAATACAAGTTTTGTCATTACAGTGTCAGGTAAGGTTAATGGCAATGTTCCCTGCCAGGTTAACAGAACTTCGCCCGGGGTTGTTATATTCGCATTAAAACCTGCTTCCAATTCGGGCAACAGATCGATGTAACCAACACAGTTTACAACATTGATGTTGTAATAAATTTTTGCTTCAAAGGAAAACACACCGTTGAACTGTTTTAGGTTTAATGAGCTTACAACTGTGTCGTTCACGCACGAGCTGCCAAAGCCTGAAATGGCTTCAAGTATTGTGGTTGTATTGCGTGGCACGATAACTTCAAAGGTTGTATCACAACCAAATCCGTCCCACACTTTGCAATGATAAGTTCCTGCTGACAAATTTTCAAACAGGCCGTTATTGGTTTGTGGGTTGTTTCCGTTATAAATGGAGTAAGTTACATCCCCGTTTGCAAGGGTGGCTTCCAAAAAGATACTTCCATCGGCTGAGAAATCGTTTTCGGGGCTTACGTTTTCTGTTGTTATTTCAGGGCCTCCGATATTCTGGATTATGACCGGGTTGTTTATGTAATTGCCAACACAGTTGTTCGTGTCTTTAATCATTAAATAATAAGAACCCTGTGGTAGGTTGGTAAATATTCCTCCGCTGGATAGAAAATTAACTCCATCAATGCTGTAAGTTAGAATATCAGGGTTTGTGGCACTAGCATAAATAGTGAGCGTAGCGGTATTGGAACTGCAATGGTCGTTGGTGAAATTAACCGAATCTATCTGTATGTTGCCATCATCATTTACCAAATAGGTTGCCATTGTGGACGAACATGTGCCATAAGCCACGACAAGGCTGTATGCCCCTGCTGACAGGTTGAGCAAGTCAATGTTAAAGCCAATGGTGTCCCCCAGCATGTTCACCCAATAATACGCAAGTGGTGGCGTACCTGTAACCTGCAGCCCTGTAATTGAGCCATTGTTTTGCCCACAGCCGGTATTTGTTATTACAAGGTTGGTTTCGTCCAATTGTGGCTGGGGATAAAGACCTATGTTGATGGTGTCCCTGTTGCTGCAACCTTCGGCACTCGTTGCCTTTACCCAGTAAGTCCCCGTATCGTTAACTATTATTTCCTGTGTTGTTGCCCATGTGTTCCAAAAATAAGATGCCGCGT
>Ga0210046_1003025_pt1 | contig 11507 bp, 9 predicted proteins | sample CryGeyCG2114_250_FD_185461 | JGI IMG/M metagenome (GOLD analysis project Ga0210046, IMG submission 185461) | Groundwater microbial communities from aquifer - Crystal Geyser CG18_big_fil_WC_8/21/14_2.50 (SPAdes) (version 2) | ecosystem: Environmental > Aquatic > Deep subsurface > Groundwater ... | reverse complement strand
TATTATCGGCCTGGCCGATAAAAACCGCAAAGGCATTGTTATTCTGGTAAATAAGTGGGACCTCATCGACAACAAGGAAACCAATACCATGAAAGAAATAGAAGACCAGATCCGGGAAAAGCTGGCGCCTATGACCTACATGCCCATTATTTTTACTTCGGTATTAACGAAACAGCGGGTACACAAAGCTATTGAAACGGCCGTTCAGGTTTATCAGAACAAGATGCAGAAAATAGCAACCTCTAAATTAAACGATGCGCTGCTGAAAGACATTGAAGCCTATCCGCCCCCGGCAATTAAAGGTAAGTTTATTAAAATAAAGTACGTAACCCAAATACCAACGCATAATCCTACGTTTGCTTTCTTTTGTAACCTGCCCCAATATATCCGCGAATCGTACACTCGCTTTTTAGAAAATAAAATCCGTAAACATTTTGGATTTGAAGGTGTGCCGCTTAATGTTGTATTCCGGAAGAAATAATTTGTAGTAATATATTTTTTATACTTCTCTTTAACAAACCAACATGAAACGATTATTGCTGTTAGTGCTGATGGCCGGTACCTTAAATTTTATGGCTTGTAACTCTAAAAGTTCGGAAGAAGGTAGTTCGGTAACGGATATATCTACCGAAGATATAAAGAACACCGCTATCGATGAGGCCGAAACTACCACTACAATGATAGATTCTACTGCGGTTATTACTTCCGATACCAGCACGCACCAATAATATATGGTCGTAATTTTAAGCTTAGAAAAGAAGGATGGCCGGTACTAGCCATCCTTCTTGGCTTTAAGAAGGTAAGCTGTTGGTAAATTGTTACGGCAAACTAAAGTTTTATTTCCGCGTTTTAATTATTGGGTCTGAACCATGCTAATTACTTGTACAAAATAATATAAATAAGCCGGAAATTATGAAGCAGTTGTTTTTTAGAATAATGATAATGAGTTTGTTTAGCTGGGCTACTGCGGCCTGTAGTGCTGATAAAGGAAATACCCACGAAGCGGAAACCGAAGCAGCCGAAGCCGCCGAAACACCTGCGGCCGAAGAAGCAGCCGAAAACGAGGCAGAAACCATCGATTCGGTAAGTAATCAATAATATAAGTCCGAACTAATTATAATAACTGGTTTGCTGATACTTGCTAAAAATGTAACTAAGACAGAGGCAAACAGAATAAGTTTCAACCGAAATAAAAAAGCCCGGTCAGTTTATGGCCGGGCTTTTTATTGTATTTAAAACAGGTAAAATCAGCTCTTTTCTAGGTGTAGTTTGCAACTACACTTTAATTTTATAAAAGTAGTCCTCCTGCGGAAGACTGAAGATTACCAACAGCGGAAGTTAAATTACACTGCAAAATACTAATCAACTTAGGTCAGGATTTATCAAACTTTAGGCACGTTAGCCTATTCTTTTCTGAATCAGATTGTTTACCCGGCTAAAAAGCGTCTGCGGGTCCTGGGTGCGCCAGTTTACATGATCCAGGCTACCGCCAAAGTTTATGTAATAATCCAGGTTATACTGCTTCATTTCATCCAACACAAAATCCTGGAAACTGATAGCCGTAATCCAGCCGTCTTCCACATCCTCAAACCATTCTTCGTAATAAGAGTCGTCGGAACCATGAAAGTTAAAAACGTTTTCACCAATCAGGATAAACTGTTTAATGCCTTCTTGCAGCATCGGATCAATAATATTCCGCTTCAGGCTCATGATATCGTTGTTCAGCGCGTCGTTCCATTCGCCGATAAATTCAATAATGCCAAAGTCCACTTCATAATCCACGAATAAAATTTTCAGAAATAAGGTTTCCGATTCAATATCATCCCACTGCGGATGTATGTAATAACCGTAAATGGTATGGGTAAATTCAGAAAGATTATTTTCGGCGCCGTATAGCGGCGAGCGCGGATCTTCCGAAGCGCTGTATTGTTCAATCCAGTTATAAAAAGGCTCTATGGTATGCATAATAAATCAGGAAACAAGATAATTATTCATGGTTCTTCTTACTTCGTCCAGAAAAAGAGGTTGTTGCATTTAAACAAAATTAACCAGTAGCATTACCGCCTTGCATGCTGATTGCCCGCGTATAATTGCTGTTGTTATATTATCCTGGCGAAGCTTTGGTGAAGAAAACGAAGATTAACCTGAATATATTTTAGTGAGCACAAAAGGCATTTGCACGCTTAATTAAATCTAAACGCATTGGTTCTGCGGGTTGGGTAAATATTTTTATAATTAAACAAATCAGCTTTTAGATATTGTAAAAATTACAAATTATTGCGCATAATATATTTTTTGTTTGTAAGTTTTTGAAACAAGAGCGTATAAACCCTAAAAGTTAATAAAGACTAAGTAGCAACGCCGCTAAAATTTTATGTAAGGGTATTCTCAACTTTAAATTTTTAATAGTAGTTTTAAACGTTCGAGAAATCGGGTTTATCCAATTTATTGTTCAACCCAAACAAGTTTAATTAATCTAATAAAAATAATAAGCTATGAATAGAAAATTGCGGATGGGTATGGTTGGGGGTGGTAAAGGCGCTTTTATTGGCGCGGTACACCGGATGGCCGCCTCTTTGGATGGGGAAATTGAATTGGTTTGTGGCGCCTTTAGCAGCAACCCCGAAAGATCAAAAGAATCGGGTCAAGCCTTGTATTTACCGGCCGACAGAATTTACGGAAACTTTGAAGAAATGATCCGGAAAGAAAAAGAGTTGCCCGAAGGCGAGCGCATGGATTTTATTTCGATTGTAACGCCTAACCACATGCATTTCGGCCCGGCTAAAATGGCTTTAGAAAACGGGTTTCACGTGGTATGCGATAAGCCTGTAACCCTGAACCTGCAGGAAGCCAAAGAACTGCAGACTATCATAGAAAAAACGGGCAAACTTTTTTGCCTTACCCATAATTACACCGGCTACCCCATGGTAAAAGAAGCCCGGGCCATGGTACAAAGTGGCAAGCTGGGTAAAATACGGAAAGTAATTGTAGAATATCCGCAGGGCTGGCTGGCCCAATTGCAGGAAGCTACCGGCAACAAGCAAGCCGAGTGGCGCACCGATCCGGCCCGCTCCGGGGCAGCCGGTTGTATGGGCGATATTGGCACCCACGCCGAAAATCTGGCCGAATACATTACTGGTTTAAAGATTACCGAACTCTGTGCCGACCTGACCACTTTTGTAGAAGGACGCCAACTAGATGATGACGGCAACGTATTGTTGCGGTTTGAGAACGGCGCTAAAGGCGTGCTGCATGCCAGCCAGATTTGCAACGGCGAAGAAAACGATTTTAATATCCGGATTTACGGCGAGTTTGGTGGCCTGCAATGGTTCCAGATGGAGCCCAACACGCTTTATTACAAAACCAACGAAGAAGGAACCCGTCGTATTCGGACCGGCGTAGGTAACTTATCCGAAGTAACCAAAGCCAACATCCGTATTCCGGCGGGCCACCCCGAAGCTTTCCTGGAAGCTTTTGCCAATATCTACCGCAACTTTGCCCTGACCTTAAAAGCCCAAATGGCCGGTACCACACCAGATCCGATCTATACCGATTTCCCGGGCATTGAAGAAGGTATCCGGGGTTTGGCTTTTATCGATGCCTGTATTGCTTCGTCGCAATCCGACCAGAAATGGACAAAGTTTGTTGTTTAGTCGGATAGTCCATAGTCGATAGTCCATGGTTAATTGTCCGTGGTTTATAGTCGATGGTGTGTTATCAATATTCTTTAATATTATTTTAAAAGACTTAAGAAGAGAATCAAATAAAATTATGGACGCTCTTTGTCTGATAATATGATGCATAGACTAATCACTAACAACTAATTACTTTAAAAAATACTGAGAAGAACTAAATTCACCATAAATTTATCATGAAAAAAATAAAAGTAGGAGTAGTAGGTACCGGCTTTATCGGTCCGGCCCATATTGAAGCTTTACGCCGGCTGCCTAATGTAGAAGTAGCCGCTTTGTGCGAAGTAACCGAAGAATTGGCGAAAGAAAAGGCCGAAGCGCTGGGCATTGAGCGTTATTATACTTTCGAAAATCTGCTGAAACAAAGCGACATTGTAAGTGTACATATTTGTACGCCCAACTTCCTGCATTATTCGCAGTCTAAAGCGGCTTTGCAGGCGGGCAAACACGTTATCTGCGAAAAACCTTTAGCCAAAAACCTGGAGGAAGCCGAAGAACTGGTAAGCATTGCTTCGCAAACCGGTTTGGTAAATGCTGTACATTTTAACCTGCGTTATTACCCGTTGGTACGCCAAATGAAAACCATGCGGGAAAAAGGCGAACTGGGCGATATCTATTCGTTTATTGGTTCGTACCTGCAAGATTGGCTGTTCTACGAAACCGACTATAACTGGCGTTTGGAACCAGACAAATCCGGGGCTTCGCGTGCTATTGCCGATATTGGTTCGCATTTAATGGACGTGCTGGAATATATTACCGGCCTGAAAACTACTTCGGTACTGGCCGACTTTAACACGGTACACAAAACCCGTAAAAAGCCGTTGAAGCCGCTGGAAACTTATTCCGGCAAAATGCTGCAACCGGAAGATTACGCCGATGTTGAAATAAATACCGAAGACCACGCCAACGTTTTGTTACGTTTCGATAATGGCAACAGCGGCGTTATAACGGTATCGCAGGTATCGGCAGGCCGCAAAAACCAAATGAAGCTGGAAATATCCGGTTCGAAATCTACTTTTGCCTGGAACTCCGAAGCACCTAACGAAATGTGGATTGGAAAACGCGACGGCGCCAACCAGGTTTTAATGCGCGATCCGTCGTTGGTACATCCGGAAGTACGTTCGGTTATTACGTTCCCCGGCGGGCACAACGAAGGTTTTCCAGATACTTCCAAGCAATTGTTTAAAGAAGTATACGCTGCCATCGAAGCCGGTAAGCAACCCGAAAATCCAACCTTCCCCACTTTCGCCGACGGTTACCGCGAATTATTAATCTGCGAACGTATCCTGGAGTCGAACCAAAAACAAGGCTGGGTGGGAGTTTAGTTTGTACAGTCCACAGTCGATAGTCGACAGACCACAGTTGGCAGATTTTTAGTTTGATTTGACTAAAGACAAGTAGGCTAAAATATTTATTTTAAAATAAATTTTATACTGTGGTCTGTAGTCTATCGACTGTGGACTATTGACTGTCGACCAAAACTAAGTCATGGCTTTCAAATTTGAAGAATTGAAAGTTTGGCAGCGAGCCCTGGAGTTTTCGTATCAGATTCATCAGTTAACGCAAAGTTTTCCGAAAGAAGAGTTATTTATATTAACCAGTCAGATTAAGCGGGCGGCTGATTCTATTGTTTTAAATATTGCTGAAGGTTCAACCGGGTAATCAAATCCGGAGTTTAGCAAGTTTCTAAGCTATGCTTTACGTTCAGGAGTAGAAGTAATCGCCTGTTTACACATTGGTAGAAGGAGAAATTTGTTGAATGATGATTTATTTAGAGGTTTGTATGATGAATTAGAGTCAATTATTAAAATGATTCAGGCGCTTCGGAAAACCTTGAAATAAATTTTATTCATACACTTTAGGCTTAAAATTTATATATTTATTTAACTGTTGTCTGTAGTTTGATGGCTGTGGACTAAAATATTTTTAACAATGTCTGTGGTCTGTCGACTGTGGACCAAAAAACTAGAAAAACCATGAAAGGACCCGGAATATTTTTAGCTCAGTTTTTGGGCGATGAGGCACCGTTTAATTCTTTTGAAAGCATCTGCCAGTGGGCGGCCGGTTTAGGTTACAAAGGCGTACAAATTCCTACCTGGGCTACCTCTATTGTAGATTTGCAAAAATTAGCCGAAAGCAAAACCTACGCCGATGAATTTAAAGGTATTGCTAACGCGGCAGGGGTAGAAATTACCGAGCTCTCTACGCACTTACAAGGGCAATTGGTAGCGGTACACCCGGCTTACGACAGCTTATTCGACGGTTTTGCCCCGGAACAATACCGCAACAACCCGCAGGCACGTACCGATTGGGCCGTGCAGCAATTAAAATACGCGGCGCAAGCCAGCCAGAATTTAGGTTTAACCGCCAGCGCCACTTTTTCCGGTGCATTATTGTGGCATACCGTTTATCCGTGGCCGCAGCGCCCCGCCGGTTTAGTAGAAACCGGCTTTAAAGAATTAGCAAACCGCTGGCTGCCTATTCTAAATGCTTACGACGAAGTGGGCGTAGACTTATGTTACGAAATTCATCCGGGCGAAGACCTGCACGACGGCGTAACTTTTGAGCGCTTCCTGGAAGCTACCGGTAATCATAAGCGCGTAAACTTGCTTTACGATCCGAGCCATTTTGTGCTGCAGCAACTGGATTATTTGCAGTACATTGATATCTACCACGATTATATTAAAATGTTCCACGTGAAGGATGCCGAGTTTAACCCTTCAGGCCGTTCCGGCGTGTACGGCGGCTACCAGGATTGGGTAAACCGTCCGGGCCGATTCCGGTCTTTAGGTGATGGTCAGGTTGATTTTATGGGCGTTTTCAGTAAAATGGCGCAGTACAATTACGAAGGCTGGGCCGTGCTGGAGTGGGAGTGTGCCCTGAAACACCCGGAAGACGGTGCCGCCGAAGGAGCGCCCTTTATCCAGCAGCACATGATCCGGAGAACCGAGCGCGCTTTCGATGACTTTGCCGGCACTGGTTCAGATGAAGCTTATAACCGCAAAGTACTGGGATTAAGTTAAAATATTTGTGCCAGGCTTGTGTGGCATTATTATGGGAAAAAGCCTGTCCGGGAAGAACAGGCTTTTTTTATGTTTTTGTCTCTTAAAAATTAAAAAGCAGTTGTGTGCAGCCATTATAGGTAAGCACCATTATTGGTCTTTGATTATCATATTTAAGCATTTATCACCCACTACCCATTCATGATGATACTATGGGACTTAAAAGAATATCTTGTTCGGATACTTCATACAATTCTATTCTAACAATTTAATTTATACTGGTTAAAAAGATATCCGGTTGAACAAACTTCTTAGCGATTAAAACTTTTGAATGCCGGTCAGATGCCGGTACCTTAAAATGGTCCAGATAGTTCAATTGCCTATTTGTATGATGATATGTCCTACTAATGAGGGAATAAAAAAAGCCGCTACAATTCTGATGATTGCAGCGGCTTTTTATCAGCGTGTTACTATACCGGAAAATTATTGGGGTACAAAGGTAATGGTTTTGAGCAGCGCTCTGCCGGAAGTGCCTTGCGGACGTATAACAATGTAAATATCCTGCAGCTGATTACCGGACGTTTGCGAAAGTGGTACGCTGCCGGTGCTGCGTTGCTGGTTGCCAGCAAAACTGATGGTGCCTTGGCCCAGCAAAGTCCCGGTGGGTTGACCCGCTCTAACTTCTACCTGATAGTTTCCGTTGCCAGTACCGCTAAAACCAGTCAGGTCAATCCGGTTTATGCCGGTTAAATCCAGTTGCGTGCCTTTTAGCCAGCCCTGGCCGGCCATTACCAAGTAACTGGTACCAGCGGAGTCTTTCTTCGCTAATCCGTTTACTTGCATAAAATCACCCACATCCATTATATTATTGCGCAAATAAATGGCGTTAGAGCCTGATAACGGACTAATACCCGAACCACCGGCATCGGAATAAGTGGCCAGCAAACGGAAAATATTATTCTGTTTTTTCTGCTCGTTAACAGTAGGCGTTATTTTACCAGCAGCCGGTAAAGAAGCTTTGGTATTTTCGGCGTTTGCTAAAGATAAAATAAAGGTTACAATTTGCTTAACATCGTTTTGGGGCATGGTAAGGTGCGCCGGCATTACATTTTCGCCCCAAACACCGCTGCCTCCTTTTATAATTTTAGACGTTAAGTATTCCTGTGCCCGGGTATCTTTCTGGTATTTTTGCGCTACCTGGGTAAAAGCAGGTCCGATAGATTTTTCGGTGATACTATGGCAAGCTTTACAATCGGAATTCATCATAAGGTTTTTGCCTAATAAAGCTTCCGATACAACCTGGTGGCCCATAGAAGCACTGGCCATATCGCTACCCTGTACGTAATCGGTAGATACGTATAAGTTGTTCATATCTACTTTCGAGCCTTTATCGGTAACTTTTACCTGGTAACTAACCGGCTTGTTCGGGAAGTAGAAAGAACGGTTGCCCTGCATGGCTATATCAACTACCGGCTGTTCATTACCGGCATATACTTCAACGGTGTTGCTGGTAGAAAAAGCTTTTTTATCGTCCAGCACCTGTACATTTACTTTGTAATCACCGGCTTTGTTAATAGTGTAATTCAGGCGGGGTTCGGTTGTTTCTTTCTTCGTTTCGCCAATATACCACACATACGCTAATTTATCTTTTTCCGGATCGGTGGCTTCTATGCTGGCGGTTAAGTTAAAAGGTAAGTTGCCGTTTAGTTTATCTACTTTTAAACCCGCAACTTTGGGCGGCCGGTTTCCGGCCAGGTAATCGATGCGGGATAAAGCCGCATCCGGGTTTTTCGCAAACCAGCCTTTACCATATTCCAGCACGTACAGGCGGCCATCCGGACCAACTTCCATATCAATAGCAGCCGATAATTTGCCACTTTGCATAAAAGGCTCCATTTTATCAAATTTACCTTCATCGGTAATAGACACAGCTTTTATCCAATCCCGGATCCAGTCATAAATAAATAACTTGCCGTTGTAGTAATCCGGATAGCGGGTTTCTTTCGGGAACATATCGCAGTAGTAAACCGGGCCGGCTTCGGCGTTACGACCGCCAATACCAACTTCCGGGAAGTCCGGCGACTCAGTATAAGGATACCAGATAAAAGCAGGTTGCGCTGGCGGCAAATTGGTGATACCGGTATTATTCCGGGATTCATTCATTGGTTTAGCCGGATCGAAAGCATCGCCGCTTTTACCGGTGGCATAATCAAATCGGCGATAAGCGTAGTTATTACCAATAAATAAAGGCCAGCCAAAATAACCGGCTTTTGCGGCGCGGTTTACTTCGTCGTAACCGCGTGGCCCCCGGGTTGCCATGCTATCTTCGCGGGCATCGGGTCCTACTTCGCCCCAGTAGAGTACCCCGGTTTTCTGATCTACGGAGATGCGGTATGGGTTACGGTGGCCCATGGTATAAATTTCGGGACGGGTTTTATCGGTGCCAGGTGCAAACAAATTGCCTTCCGGAATTTCGTAAGTACCATCGGGCTTCATTCTTATTCGCAGAATTTTACCTCTTAAGTCGTTAGTGTTACCAGCCGAACGGCGCACATCATATTGCAAATGACCAGGCCGGTCATCTAAAGGCGCATAGCCGCTGCTTACAAACTGCTGACCTTTTTCGTCGAAAGGAGTAGAGTTATCGCCCGTTGATAAATATAATAGTTTGTCTGGACCAAAAGCAATAGAACCACCCGTATGGCAGCAGATTTCGCGTTGCGAATATAGCTGTAGGATTACTTTTTCGGAGCTTTTATCAAAGGTATTGTTTTTAAAAGTAAAGCGGGATAAGCGGTTTACCGAAGTGTCAATCGGGCTATAGTAAACGTAAATATAGTTGTTGTTTTTATAGTCCGGATCGGGGGCTAAACCCAGAATACCTTCTTCGGCGTTTACGCCCGGCGTATTGGTTTTAGAATATACATCTAAGGCGCCCACCTGTTTCAGGCTTTTATTAGCCTGGGAATAGAGCAACAGTTCGCCGCGACGTTGGGCTACCAATACATCCAGGTTGGGCAGAATGGCCATTTCGGTGGGCTCAAAGAACTCACCCGTAGCCAGGGTAGTTTTTACAAACCGGTCATCTTCGGGTACGTTTTGGGTTTTTGCTTTGGCGTAATCCAGCGTTACGTTATTGCCCACTGCGTACTGAATACCTCCCAGCACGTGTTTTAAAAACTGCGGATCGGCATAAGATTCGTCGGTATGCCCCAGCGCGGTATAAAAAGCACGTCCGCCGTCGTACTCATGGTACCAGACCATTGGGTGATTTTTACCGTTCTGACCACCTTCGTACGATTTTTCGTCAACGGTCATCAAAACTTTTGTCTGCGGGTTCAGATTTTTAAAGGAATACCACTCGTCAAATCTTTTCCATTTTTTAGGCAAGTGTTTTGTAGCAATATTTTTCCGGTCTTTTACCAGTAAGGTTGCATTCTGCTGTTTCGGATGACTTAAAAACTGGCCACCTACCAGGCGGGTATACCAGCCCCAGTTATATTCGGTGTCGGTAGCCGCGTGAATACCCATAAAGCCGCCACCAGCCTGGATGTAACGTTCGAAAGCGGCTTCCTGGTAATTATTCAGCACATTGCCGGTAGTGCTCAGAAAAACCACGGCCGCATAGTTTTTCAGGTTGGCATCGGTAAAAAAGGTAGAGTCCGTGGTGGTATCGGCTTCCATGCCATTTTCACTGGCCAGTTTCATCAAAGCTATATTGCCTTTAGCAATAGAAGCATGGTGGTAGCCATTGGTCTTACTAAAAATCAGAATTTTGGGTTTGGCTAAAAACTTGTTAAAAGCAAAGAGTGCAAATATCATCAAGGCACCAATGCTTCCGGCAAAAAGCCTGTTAGAAGATTTAATTTTCATTACGTCGGTCTATATCGTAAGCTACTTGTTTGGGTGGTTATACTTGTTCAACTAAATAGCTTCAAATTTATTATTAAATCGGTTAATATAAAATAATTATAAAATCTAATACCTATTTTTCTGCTATTTTCTATCTTTTAAATTACATACTTAATCTTGTTTATTTAGTTTACGGGGTATGAAAAGTCTTATATTGCAGTGCAGGATAAATTTACGGCCCAATTAATTGTAATATTTATAATGTTTAACGTGATATATTTTAAATTTTCTATTAAAAATTAGGTATGTATGTATAATTGCTAAAATAAGTAAAATCCAAAAAGTTATAATCGAAATAATTTATAATAATTAGATTTAATTTATTTATTTTTAGACGAAATTGTCAGGAAAAGCAGCAATAATGCAAATGAAAAAAATAAAATTATGGTCAGCTATGGCGCTGGCAATAGGTATTACTTTCTACAGTGCTGGTGTTTCTGCCGGTAATGGAGGTAAATACCAAACCGGAGATAATACGCTTACCTCCGCCGAAAAAAAAGCCGGATGGACCCTGCTTTTTGATGGTAAAACGTTAGATCAGTGGCGCGGGTTTAGAAAAGATAACGTGCCGGATGCCTGGCAAATAGAAAATGGCGCTATCACGCTTGATGGCAAAGGTGGCGGCGATATTATTACCCGCAACCAATACGAAAATTATGAACTGATGCTGGATTGGAAAATTTCGGAAGGCGGCAACAGTGGTATTATTTATAATGTATCGGAAGATCCGCAATATGGGGCTACCTACCACACTGGTCCGGAAATGCAGGTGCTGGATAATGACCGGCATCCCGACGCAAAGATGGGCAGAAACGGCAATCGCCAGGCGGGCGCTAATTACGATATGATTCCGGTAGCTACGCCGGCGGTAAAACCCGTAGGGCAATGGAACCGGGTACGC
>Ga0210046_1003021_pt1 | contig 11516 bp, 12 predicted proteins | sample CryGeyCG2114_250_FD_185461 | JGI IMG/M metagenome (GOLD analysis project Ga0210046, IMG submission 185461) | Groundwater microbial communities from aquifer - Crystal Geyser CG18_big_fil_WC_8/21/14_2.50 (SPAdes) (version 2) | ecosystem: Environmental > Aquatic > Deep subsurface > Groundwater ... | reverse complement strand
GACTGCGACAGTACGATCCTGTCCTATAGCCAAACTTTCTTTTGGGACAGTCTTTTTGTTTATCACGATTTTGTTATATGTGGAAATTTTCCTCCGGGATGTGTGGCCGATTTCCGTTACGAGATACAGGAACCTCTGACGGTCAGTTTTTTGAACCTTTCGCAAGGAGGTGAGTCTTATTTCTGGGATTTTGGCGACGGACACCATTCAAATGAAGAAAATCCGGTGCATACTTACCAGGATGAAGGCTACTACAATATTTGCCTGACCCTTATGAGCAACGATTCATCCTGTTACAGCAAGTACTGTCAGGCGGTAACTTTATCGGATGACACCCTCGGATGCCAGGCTAATTTTGCTTACTTCCCGGTGGGTGATTCAAATAATCCCATCCACGGCTCCCTGACGGTTCAATTTCTTGATATGAGTTTGGGTAATCCCTCACTCTGGTTTTGGCAATTTGGCGATGGAACGGGTGCCTCGGATCCAAACCCGATCCACACTTTTGGTGGCCCGGGTATTTATCAGGTGTGTTTAACCATCCAAAGTGCAGATAGTAGTTGTACATCGATTTTCTGCCAGGATGTAATTGTTCAGAATGATTCAGCTACCTGTGTTGCGCAATTCACACATCATCCCGCCGACCCGGCGCATGGTGACCTGAGTCTTCAATTTATTGACCTGAGCTATGGAAACCCGGCTCATTGGTTGTGGGACTTTGGTGACGGACATTCCTCTACAGAACAAAACCCAATGCATACTTATGCCGCTGAAGGTAATTATTATGTGTGTTTAACCATCAGCAGCCCGGCCTGTCAGAGTGTTTGGTGTGAGGAAATTACAGTTGGATCCGAAATTGATTGCTTTAATTATTTTACCTGGCAAACAGTGGATAATACCGCTGTGTTCTCGGGAGTTCATTCTTCCGACATGGAAGCCTTCTATTTCTGGGAGTTTGGTGATGGCGTCTCAGGTTCAGGCCAAACGGTAACCCATACCTACAGTGGCCCGGGAATTTATTATGTTTCTTTATTGTCGTTTGATGATGGCAATACCTGTAGTGCGCAGTCGTCACAAATGGTGGTCATTGGTGATACCATCGCCTACAACCAGGTATACGGGCAGGTTTTTGAAGGTGACTTTCCTCTTGAACAAGGTGTAGTCATGATTTTTAGCATCGATACCAGCCTCAATTACAATCCTTTTATTGATGTGACCCTGATTGATTCTTCAGGAGTTTATGTTTTTCCTTATGTGCCCTCTGGTGAGTTTGTGATTTATGCGTTGAATACGACTTACAACCAATATTTGCCCACCTATTATGGGGACGTAATTAACTGGGAGGACGCTGAGGTGGTAGTGCTGGGACAACCCAACAATCCTTATGACATACATTTGGTAAGCGCAGTCACCACTTCAATTGGCGGTAACGGCGTGATTAATGGACAAATATCAGATGAAGTGGTGAGAGGCTCAGGATTTTTAGATAAAATCAATATGCTGCTTTACAACGAGAGCAAAGAAAGCCTTGGGTTTGCCAATGTAACTTCCGATGGTGATTTTAATCTGGATAACCTGGCTTATGGCGTGTATTATTTATATCCCGAGCTAAGCGGTGTAAGTGCGGAGTTCATCAGGGTTGAGCTGACCAGTGAGCAGCCCACTGCCCAGGTCAATATGACTTTTTCAGGGGGCAGCATCACCGGTATTGAAAATCAAAATGAGCTGGTTTTTGCCGGGGAAATTTATCCCAACCCGGTTACCGATATTTTGAAAATTAATATCGAAGCTCTGGAAATGAGTGATGTCGGCCTTAAAATTATAGGCACAGATGGCCGGGTATATCGTGCTTCTAATCTAATCCTCAATGGTTCTACGGAAACCATCCAAATTAATGTAAGTGATCTGCCCAAAGGAATGTTTATACTTCAGATCACCGACCATAACCAGGTGTTTTTGAACAAGAAATTCATTCGCTAAGTTTGGGATTTTCGTGTACTGATTGAAAAAAAGCGGCTCCGGGGCCGCTTTTTTTTTATTATCAAATGTTGAGCCCACTCCGAAAAGTCTAAAACCCTAAATCTCCTAAAGAGGACTGTGAATAGTTCATTGATTTTCAGCGATTTCCCCTTTAGGGGTTAGGGGTAAAAGAGTTGAAAATCAATGAACTCGGACTTTTCGGAGTGGACTCAATGTTTTTTCATTCACCATTCAAAGCATTATTGAACCAATCAATTCTTGCTTAGCTCATAACAGATAATGGCCGCGGCCATGGAGGCATTGAGTGATTCTGCTTTTCCGGATAATAAGGTTGGCCCGGAAGGAATGGTGACGCGGTGTGTAATATGAGGGAGTAAGGTGGTGCTGATGCCATGTGCTTCGCTTCCAATCAGAATGATTCCCGGCCCTGAATGGCGAATTTCATGCAATGGCGTTCCCTCCAGAAGTGCCCCATAAACAGGCAGGTCAGCAGGCAGGCTTGATAAATAACTTGCCAGATGAGTATATCGGACGCTTACCCTGGCCAGCGAACCCATGCTGGCTTGCACTACTTTTGGACTGTATGCATCGGTGGTAGCCTGTGAACAGATCACCTGGCGAATGCCAAACCAATCGGCGGTGCGAATCATGGTGCCTAAATTGCCCGGATCTTTAATATCGTCCAACATTAAGGTCAGGGTCTCAGGTATTGTTGGTGTTGCCATATTTTGTATAGGCAGTTGAAATAGCGCCAATACTTCTGAAGGTGAGGTGAGTGAAGTGATTTTTTTCATTTCCGTCTCGTCGACTTCATGCGTCCGGATGTTGGCGATATCTGAACCATGGTGTTCAATCCAGGTGACGGAAGCGAAAATTTCTACTGCTTCCAAACCGCCATGCAAAAAGTCAAGCACATTGTTTGATCCCTCAACCCTAAAGAGTTGGTGTTGTTCACGATATTTCTTGTTTAGTAAAGAGGTAATCAGTTTGGTTTTGGCTTTGCTCAGCATGGCTTCTTGTATAAAATGAGAAACCCTCTCAGGGTTTCCTGAAAGGGTTTCAAATTTAGTAAAAAGTTTGGATTATTCTGCAACCACGTTGAGTTTGATTTCAACCTGAACGCCTTTGTGCAATTTAATCACAGCCGTGTATTCTCCCACTTCTTTGATGTGGTCGTCATCAAGCAGGATTTTTTTACGATCGATTTCGATGTTTTTGGCTTCTTTAATTGCATTGGCTATGACAACAGAATTTACCGAACCGAAAATCTTTCCGTTGGCAGCAGCTTTGGTACCAATGGTGAGTTCCAATCCTTTAAGCAGTTCGGCGACAGAGCCCACTTCCTTCAGGATTTTCTCCACTTTAAAAGCTTGTTGCTTTTTTAATTCGGCCAATACTTTTTTTCCTGATTTGTCAGCTAAAACTGCCAGTCCTTTGGGGATCAGATAGTTTCTTCCAAATCCATTTTTCACGATTAAGAGGTCATTTTTATCACCTACACCGTTTACATCTTGTTTAAGAATTACTTCCATTTCTTTTCCCTCCTTTATTTTAGTAAGTCAGCTACATAAGGCATTAAAGCCAGGTGACGGGCGCGCTTAACAGCCTGTGCCACTTTCTTTTGATATTTTGTTGAAGTACCTGTTAAACGACGAGGTAACAATTTTCCCTGTTCGTTTACAAATTTGAGCAGGAAGTTAGCATCTTTATAGTCGATGTATTTGATGCGACTTTTTTTAAACCGGCAGTATTTTTTCTTTTTGGTGTCGACTGCAATCGGAGTTAAATATTTGATATCTGAATTAGGTTGTGCCATTGTTCTTTAATTTAATTGATGAATAAATTATGCTTCCTTTTCGGCTACTGCCTCTGCGGCTTTGTTTCTCCGTTTTTTCTCGTTGTATGCGATGGCATGTTTGTCGAGTTTAACGGTCAGGAAGCGAAGAACACGTTCGTCGCGTTTCAGTTGAATCTCAATCTTGGCGATCAGATCACCAGGAGCCAGATATTCAAACAGGTTATAAAATCCGGTGGATTTTTTTTGGATGGGATATACGAGTTTGCGTAATCCCCAGTTTTCACGGTGCACAATCTCGGCGCCATGGTCGATGAGAAAAGTCTCATACTTTTTTACCGCTTCCTTCATCTGATCTTCAGACAAAACGGGAGTTAAAATGAAAACGGTTTCGTACTGGTTCATAATAAAATAGTTAGTTAATTAATTGATAATTAATACATAAAAATTGGAGTGCAAAAGTACAAAAATCTTTGATATTTCAAAACGTTGACAACATTTTATTTTTTATTCAAATGACTTGGTGATTATGTTTGATATTACTCACCAGCGGAAGTTGGAGAGAGATTTGGCATTTCGTCGATTAGCCGAATAGTTCGTCAAGTGTTTTTATTGTTATGAACATCTTCCCGCTGTCCGGAAGCCCGATAAAGTCATACTTTTTATAAAACCTTACTGCTTCTTCGTCAATCGGGTCAACCACAACGGCGAATGAACCAATTACTTGTGAGTTATCATAACTCCTTTTTAGTGCATCAATAAGCAAGATTTTTCCAATTCCTTGTCCTTGATACTTTTTACTAATTACCAATCTGCCAAGTAGGGTAGTAGGAACTGAGGTGTAAGACTTAGGAAGTTTTTTTTGAATTTGTTCGGAAAAGCTGTTTAAAGGAATACCGTAGTTTGAAAGTGTGTAAAATCCCTGAATAATGTTAGTTTCATTTTCTGACAACACAAAACAAACAGACAATTTTCTTTTTACATCTTGTCCGGCTTGATTCTTCAGGTAGTTATTAAGAAGCTCTTTCCCGCAGTCAAAATCGCTTCGGTTGTGCCTTTTGTCTAATAGTTCAATCATTAGTCTATTTTGAGTTAACGACAAAAGCCTCATAATCAACTAATGCTTTCTTCAAAGTTTTAGAGGGGTTCATTGGATTTGTCATGGCATCAAAAAAGATTTGACTATCTCTTTCGCTGGCAATTACGAGTTCCTTTTCTTTGATTATCTCATTTGCTTTTTCTTGAACTGCCAGAATAACGAATTCAGTTAGGTTTCTATAACCACCTAAATATGCAGCTCTCTCAAAAAATTGTTTTTGCTTTTTGGGAAGTCTTGCATCAAATCTCGTCTGTTCCTCAATGGTTGTACTCATATTTTTATTTTTTCGCAAATGTACGGACAAAATACGTACTTGATGCAAAATTGACAATAATTTTTTGGCATGTTGGCGGATCGCTATTCAGATATGGAGTTATCCGGTTTTTTTTCAATAAATACAAAAGTATAATTTTCTTTCCTGACGGGCATGTTAATGGCTTGCCCAATTAAGTCCATCTGTAATTCATACTCAAATCGATCCCGGGCAGGAGTGCCAATTTTACCGATAAGTTTGTCTTGAACTTCGTCTAATATATGCGTTTTCATGTCTTTGACTTTTTAGCGATTTCAATGTCTTCAAAATATTTTGAACGGAGTTGCTTTGCCTATCCATTTATTCTTTTCATTTTGTAGCAAAGATGCACAGATTGTTTCATTATATAGAAACTATTTTAGAAGAGTATTTTTTTACTATAGCCCTTACTTGGGTAGCATATACTTTGTGGCGGACTTTGAAAGATAAATCTTACTGGCGCATTGATTTATTTTTGGAATTAAAATGTTCATATTTAGGCCGAAACTCGCCTTAAAGTATATGCATCTGGCAGCTGGCTTTTTTATTTCATGGTTAATTGTGCGATGGAATGACATACTTTTTTGTAACTTTAGTATTGTGTGATAAGTCTGTACCAATTTTACACGTGCATGGCTTTTGTGATAGAATTGCATAACACTTAGATTTTCATCATATTTTTTTTGTTAGTTTTGATAATTTGTAAGGAATTATATAAAGGAATTCTATTAGTGCCTGAAACAAATCATTGATAATTTCGACATCTTTATTTTTCCAATCAAAATGTAATTCATGCGCTCCTAGATTGCCTAAAGATCGGGTACTATTTGCGACATCAGAAATAAGTTTTGGTATTTGTCCCATTTTGTTTAAGTACTCTATTTTTTGTTTTAAATTCCCACCTTTTGCATCTTTTTCTTTGCAAATGATTTCAAGTGACTTTCTAATTAACATAAGAAAAGCTGAAGGAGAAACCTTTTTTACCCTTAACGCTTCGTTATAAGCTTTCCTTACTGCTTCCGGAATTGAAATATGAATGCTTTGTTCTAGTGGATATAATGAAAATTCATTCCCCACATTGCCATCAACAATACTAAAAAATGAATAATTTTTACATGTTTTACAAACTGTAAAACAGAGGTAATCAAGATATGAAAGTGTATGTCCAATACTGTCAAAGCCTTCTGCCGCCTGTATTTCTTGATGTAAAATATGCTGAGATGTTTCATTTCCACAATGTTGGCATTTTGCTATAAATTCTTCCATTTTTAATAACTTTTAAGATATTTCTAAATATTCTTATTATCAACAATAGAATTCATTATTTCTTCAATTAGATTATCATTTAGTAAAGGCATAATGGCTTTATTAAAAATAGGCTCTCTGGTTGAATTATAACCACTACGCCACATAGGTATGGAGTCATCATCGATGTTCCTTCTGATGTTTTCCAAGTGTTTTTCTACAAAATCAAAAGTCCATGGCACATTAGGGTTTTGGCAAATTGAGTCCCAATCAAGATGCTGACTAAAATGTTCAAGCCATTCTAATGACCAAGGAATGCTAGGGTTTTTACCTAAACTCTGCCAGTCCCAGGCGTTTTTAAAATATTCGATTAATTCTTTTGACCACTGTAATCCTTCATTTTTACTTAAGTTGAAATCATTGTAATTTTCAGGGTGATACAAATGCCAAGGAAATAATTTATAGTCGATAATATTGAAGTTTTTGTTTCTCATTTCTTCTTGAATAGGTTCCATAAGTTCTATAGTCCAAGGGAATGCCTTATTTAAACTTAATCGTTTCCAATTTAACTTTGTTTTATGCTCTTCAATAAACTCAGAAGTCCATTTTATCCTTTCATTGGAACTTATTAAGTTCCAATCTATTAGATCCTTATATTTGTTTATTAATGCTTGTGACCAGGGAATGCCTTCATTCGCACTCAAACCATAACTTTTACGCGATGTTTCTTCTTTAGGATCTCTAATATAGAAAGTATAGTAAAAACCCCCCCATTCAAACTTAGGTAAATATTGATCTATTAATTGATCACTCCATGGCAATGCAGGATTTCCACTTAAGAGACCCCAATTCCATTTACTCTCAAATTTATTAATCAAACTATTTGTCCAAGGGATAGATTTATTTTCACTCAACATATTCCAGTTCCACTTTTCTATGAAATCCTGAATCAACTCAATTGAAAAGGGTATTTTTGGATTCTTGCTTAGGGCATTCCAATTCCAATATTTAGCATATTTATCAATTAAGTCTTTTGTCCAAGGCAAAAACTGATTCATACTTAAATACATAAATATTAGTTCAAAATCCTCATTGGAAAATGAGGAGATTTTATTTAATATTGTTCTTTCTAGCTGCTTCTCATTAAAAGCTAAAGATTTATTCTCTGCTAGCAAACGCAAATCCCACTTATCTTCATACGTGAAGAATAACTCTTCAGACAAAACAAGAGAAGGGTTTCCAGACAGTATACCAAAATACAGTTCATCTTCATATTTTTCAATAAACTCTTCAGATAATGGTAATGAAGGATTCTCACTCAAATTAATCCAATCCCATTGATTTGAGAAGCTATCAATCAAGTCATTAGACCAGCATATAGAAATGTTACGGCTTAATCCTCTCCAATCAAGGTGGTTCATGAGTTTTTGTATAAGGCCAGCATTCAGAGGGTAAAAATATGATACACAAAATATGAAGAACTCATCATGATTTATAAGAAACTCTTTTAATCGTTTGATTAGATTATTGCCAATAATTGCACCTTGATATATAACCAGCTTATTTAAAATATCCAGATTACTTTTTACCCTACTTAAGCTATTCTGTTGTATTGCCGGTAATTTTTCGTTCATAATACTCTATTTCTTTGATTAACTTTTCTTTCATTTCCTTAAAATAATCAGCCCAGTCTTCAATTTTAATGAGTGTTTGGTAGGTTTGGTCCTTTTTTAAGGCATATATTTCAATTTCAAACTGATCACGTTTTCTAATCAAATCCCTCTGCAATACAATGATTTTTTCTTTTTCACCAATAGTTTTTGAAAACGACTTGAAAATTCCATTACCAAGATTCTTAAATATTTGCCTAACAGTATCAAGGTCATTTTGGTCGTAAGCATTCTTCAAATCAACAAAAACCTTCTCAGCCTGTTCTTTGTACTCTTCGGCTACGATATCAGGATGACACATTTTTGAAGCTTTGCGGAATTTTTCTTTTAACTCCTGTTTTTCATCATCGTCAAGATTAAAACTTGGCTTATCTTTTGATGCTTGGTATCCAGTTTGAAACTGTTCATAATCTTCATTAGCCTCATCGAACTCTTTTGATTTGTCCGGATTCGACTCCATTTCTTTTTGGTAAAAATCTCTTTTGAGTTTTAATAGTTTTAAAACTAGTTTACCAAGAATCTTATTGTAACGAATTTCAAACTCGTAAAGCAATTTTTCAATTTCAGACTTCTCATCTGCCAATGAACTAATATTTAACTCCAGAGCTTTAATTTCTAGTTTTAAAGCAAATAGTTCACTATCAATATATACAGACAATTGTCGATATTTATTGACAAAAGTGTTGATGGATGCTACAGCTTCAGCAAATCTTTTTTTCTCAGTTAGTTCAATAATTATAGAGATGTCATTAATTTCTTCGATTCCGGAAGCGTTTTTGATTATTTTTTTCAATTTATTAACCTGTAAATCTACATCATCAATCTCTTCGAGAATTATCATGTTTTTTAACGTTTCGATCCTAATAATAACTTTGGAAATATCTAAAATCGTTCCTTCGTTTACTTTCCCAAAGTACTTATCCTTTATATTTTTAAACTCTTCAAGAAAATCAAGTGCAAGTTCGGGAGATTCAGAGATAACAGTAATTGACTCATGATTGCTTTTAGCTTTCCTTGTCCAATTGTAAGAACCGTTGATTACAGTTTGTTCATCAATTACGCAAAATTTATTGTGCATCAAAGGTTTTTGCCTTGAGTTGTTACTTATTTGCCAAAGCTTCCCTTTTTTTAAATTCAGTTGTTCGTAATTAATCCGGGATTGATTATTAATTTCATCATCCAAAATAATCAATTCAACTATGATACCTTTATTTGCTTTTTCAACCAATAATTCGAAAAGTTCATCGTCAGTAAACCAAGCAATGGCAATATAAAGCGATTTATTAGCTTTATTAATTTCGCCTTTTATTACTTCATGTATTTTTTCAAAATAGGCTTGAGTTTTCATAAATTTATTTCATTAGATTTAAAATGCTATTGTAAGGTGCTAAAAAATAGCTATTTTGATTTATAGCTGTGTATTTGCAAATAAACTAAATGTGCGATTTTTACAGTGGGCTTTCATTATAATTCTTCTTCCGGTCGATCATTTATCTTTTATTAATTGGTACCTATTTTTCCTTTTTAATGCAGGACTTCGTTTTCCTTAGGTTTGATGCCAACGGAAAGCAAATGCTTTGTGGCGGACTTCAAAAGAAGAATCTTTCTTTCCACGCTGATTTATATTTGAAACTAAAATGTTCATTTTCAGACTGAACCCATAAGAGGGTATATGCAAAGCATCTGTTATTATTCATTAAAAACACTCACAATGTTATTTTAGCATCTTCCCAACCTACATATTGTTGATTATTAAGAGTTTCTACGATATATCCTAAATTTTTAAATGTTTCTTTATCAATGCCAATTCCATAGTGTAACTGATTTATTTTTGCAGCATTTACCCTTAAAATGGTCTTTATTTTATTCTCGATACTGCCCTTCATATCAATGATATAACAATTATGTAAGTCGTAGATTAAATCTTTGGGATTATCCTTGACAAATATCATATTTAACTGATGTCCATTTACTACAGGAATTTTAACCTTAGAGGATTTCCATTTGATATTGTCTTTATTTAGGTCTTCCACACAAAATAGAATAGAATATTCGCAATTGAGGGACAACATTCTTTCATAACACTTTTGTATGGCTGATTCATCGAAGGATCCTGCTTTGCATTCAAAATATGCCAGATTCATATCTCTTAATACTACTAAGCTATCGTAATCCCCCGCAGAAGTGTTAGTGGAATTTCGTTTTATATTTTTAATTTCTATTCCAAAAGAAGCAGAAAATGCTGAAAATTTTTTGATCATCATTTCACCAGCAAACCATTCGAATGTATTATCAAATCGTTGATACTCATTTACAAATTTTGAATGTTTTGTAATCTCTTTAACTTCATTCGTTTGAATGTCTTTTTTCTGATAAAGAAATTGTTTTAAATCTTTTCTTAATTTATAATTATCGAATACAATATATAGTTTTTCCCAGATTTCATCTTCCCAATTAGATTCTTTAATCAATAATTTTTCATAATCATCTTCATGAATCACGTCAAATCCTCTTGAAAGCAAAATCTCTTTAACCCCAAATAAAGTTCTAGTGTTTAGTTGATTAAAATTAAGTTTAGCCATTTTTGTGAAATATTTAATTCTTCATGATTATGAATATCTATATCTAAATCCAATATTACCGCCAGCCTAATCCCAATTCATACCATACCGAAAACTTTCTTATTCCTTACACTCTGATTTCAGCATCTATTTTTCGTAAACAATTTCCTGTATATTTTTATTCGTTTAAAACTTTCCCGGCATTATAAGATATAGCAGTGGTGATGTGATTCAGTTCCAAAGGTATCAAAATTATTTACCCAACCCATTATCGGAAGATTTTTTGCTTTGTGTCAGTAGATTTTTAGGGTGATTTGAGAATGCCTGCACAAATGAATCGGTTGTTTTACTTATAAATGGATACAAGTCCGGTTGCATATCTCCCTGGCGGGTATTTACCGAATAGTGTAACACTTGATATTTAGTTTGTTGTAACGTGTGGTTTATTTTATTTCCCCTTTTAATTTGTTGGGATTCATTCTGTTGTCAAAAACGGTTACAATCTTAATATATTCCTTGTCGAACCGATAGAATATAGATGTCTGTTTTGAAACAACGAGCATATGCAGTCCTTCTTCTAATGTTGATTGCGGACAGCTATTGGGGAAGCTTTGAATCTGTTCAATTGATTCGTCAAGTTTTTTAACAAATTCCATTTTAGTCTTAGCTGACCATTCTAATTCCAGATATTCAAATAGTTCCTCAAGTCTTTTGGCAGCTCTTGTTGATAAAACTACTTTTCTCATCTACGGTGTTTTGTCATGAGTGAATCAAAATCAACAAATTCTCCATTCTCAATTTCTTTGGTGCCTTGCTTAATTTCATCCTTTTGTTCTTGAGTAAGAGTTTGCCAAAAATCAGGTGTTGAACTTTT
>Ga0210046_1003019_pt1 | contig 11522 bp, 9 predicted proteins | sample CryGeyCG2114_250_FD_185461 | JGI IMG/M metagenome (GOLD analysis project Ga0210046, IMG submission 185461) | Groundwater microbial communities from aquifer - Crystal Geyser CG18_big_fil_WC_8/21/14_2.50 (SPAdes) (version 2) | ecosystem: Environmental > Aquatic > Deep subsurface > Groundwater ... | reverse complement strand
TAGGCGATTTATGCTATCAAGCGCACCCGAAGGTGTTTTACTTCTTGCGCGCTGGTGACTTTTTTGCGACTTTCTTGACTGCTTTCTTTGCGACTTTCTTGACTGCTTTCTTTGCGACTTTCTTGACAGTCTTTTTTGCGGTCTTCTTTGCTACTTTCTTGACTGCCTTTTTCTTTGTTGCCATAAAGTGAGTGTGTGATGAGAGATTAGTGAATAAAATTCGACCGCATGACTTTCTCAAATTTAAAAGAACTACCGAGTGAGAAAATGTCTGCTTACTACTATTATCGCGCTTAAAAAAAAATGTACAAATTTTTTTTACAATAATTTGTGGATAAGATTTTTTATTTTTTATAAAAATATTTTAATAAAAATTTATTTTATTTTTGTTACCTCCAATTCAATATTTAAATTTGTTTTTTTAAAAACTTTTTTGGCAATCATACTGGAAAAATTTTCTATTTCTGTGCTTGTTGATCCAGATTCAGCCACTAAAACCAGGGCTTGTTTTTCATACAAACGAACATGATTATCCTTGTAACCTTTGAGTCCACAAATTTTATCCAGAATAAATCCAAGTGAGAGTTTGACCATATTTTCACTGACGTCATAAATTGGAAGAGTTGGATATTCTTGTGAAAGAAATTCAATTTCCGCACGCTTCACTATCGGGTTCTTAAAAAAGGAACCCGCTGTACCAACTAAATGCCAATCGGGAAATTTTTGGGAACGAATATTTATTATTGCTTCTCGTATCTCTGATAAAAGTGGATTTTTATTGTTGTTAAAATATGTTGTTAAATCTGCATATTTTAATCTTGGGTGAGGTGTTATAGAGAGATCAAAAGATACGTTAGTAATGATATATTTTTTTCCTATATCAGTTTTAAATATGGAGTCACGGTAACCAAAATGACATTCGTCAGCAGACAGAATCAAAGATTCAAAAGTATCCACATCAAAAACAGTAACCTCTTTAATAAAATCTGAAACCTCTACTCCATAAGCACCAACATTTTGCACAGGGGTGGCACCGACCGTACCGGGAATGTGTGAAAGATTTTCCAAACCCCAGAGACCATGATTTACTATCAGGGTAATAAATTCGTCTAGTATTTCACCAGCAGAAACTGATACCGTTACCGTACCATCTAACTCCTCATTAAAAATAATTCCACTTAAAGAAATTTTTATAATCACGCCGGCATATCCTTCATCTAATGCCAAAAGATTTGATCCGCCACCCAAAACAAAAAACGGCAGTTCGTTTTGCTTGGCAAAAAAAACTGCCGTTTTAATTTCTTCCACAGTAGTTACCTCAAAAAAATATTTCGCCGGTCCACCTGTCTTGAGAGTAGTGTATTTAGATAAGTCTATATTTTTTTGAACCACCATCGTCATATTTTTTATTTACAATCTTTTTGTGGTTCTCTACCAGCCAAAATATTTTCACTTATACAATTAGCCGTGGGTGTAAAATTTGGTATCGCCTCTTTAGCGCGCTTTAAGGCATCAACTGCCTTATCGTTCTCCTTGAGCTGATAATAAACAAAAGCCAAGCTGGCCCAATTTTGAGCTGAAGAAGGATCTTGCTTTAGTCTAATTTCATAAAGTTCCGCTAAGAAAGAAAAATCGCCGGCAGTATTTACTGCACTTGTCACAAAGTCACTAGTGGCCAGAATATTTTCAAAACCAGCTGGCGCTTCATCAATAATCTTCCTAGCTTCTTCTCCCTCCTTGGTCATAAAAAGTGAGGCCACATAATATTCACGGGCATCATTGTAATTCTCATCCAACAAAAATGCTTCTTGGAAAAAATCTCGAGCGACAGTGGTATTTCCTATACCTAATTCAATCGCTCCTTGTTGAAGAATAATGGCTTGTTTGCGAGGAGAAAGAGTACGGGCTGTGGCCAGGGCTTCTTTAGCTTTGGGAAGATTATTGATAGCCCGATAATAACTACCTAGAAAAACATACAGACGAGCATCATTTGGTTTGTTTTCTATTAATTTCAATAATTCTGCTTCGGCCCTTAATTGGAAAGTGGTGATAAACTCTTGCGAAGATTTGTCATTACCCCTTCCTATATTCATGGCCAGCTGAACAAACTGCTCTACTATCTCTTGCTGGGCGAAAGATCCTCTACCGAGAGCCAACTCAAAACTAGCTAATTGGGCTTCTTTGTCATTAGGAAATCGCAGAGCATCAATAATGTCACTGGCAGCTAGCAAGCTGGGAATATTAATAAAATAAATTGTTACTGCCCCCATCAAGATGATTACTGGTAATATCACTTGCGTAATAATGGCTGGGGATATTTTAACAGTAGCTATAGCTTTAATGTCAGTAGCCACTCTACTGTGAATTAAAGCGATTATTGTTCCAAAGAAAATATAACTAACAATATTGTCAAAGACAACCAGATTGTGCGTTAAGTATCCAATAATCAATCCTAATAAAACTCCCCGCTCTAAAACATCAAACGATTCATCTGGTTTAAAAAACGGTTTCCAGAATAAATAATATCCCAATGCACCAAAGATTGAAAAATATGTTAATAAGCCCAACACACCACCAGCAATCAGCCAATCAAAAACTATATTATGTACTCTATCAAACCATTGCTCTTGAGCATACATTCGTGGGTCGTATTGAGTGTTAAACACATAGTTAAAATTACCCTGACCCCATCCCAACATTGGTCGCTCCATAAATCCTTCTTTCGCCATTCCCCAAATAATACTTCTGATAGTAAGATCTTTGGATAAATCAATATTGGCGATTCTGGCTAACGAGGAAGAATTTTGAATATAGCTGGAGTCTTTAACTATCATGAATCCTCCAATTACCAAAGATAAAAATATGAATGATCCAATGGCATATTTCTGCGCTGTCTTATGACGAGCGCCAAAGACAGCAATATACCCAACAGCCACTATCATCCCTACCATTAGACCAATGGCTGTACCGCGCGTACCAGTTTGTAAGAGTACAAACATAAAGAGTAATGACAATAAAACATAAGTGGCGCGGTATAGATTTACGTTTGTACGAACAAACAAATAAAACAGAATAAAAATATGAAATAGCATGTACACCGCCATATAGGCAGCATTGCCCAAGGTGCTATCAACCCGAACACTAGCACCAGAAAGTTGCGATAATCCTTTAAGAGCAACAATTCCGGCCACCAAAACGGAAACATGAAGAAAATATGACCAGACTTTGGGTGTTCTTAGCATTGTTCCTAAAACTAGGAAATAAAGAAAAACGTGAATTATAGTAACGTAACCATCCATTCGTTCGTAATTGCTCCAAAAAGCAGTGTTGATATTAATGGCTTGTAGGTTGGCAATCAGCATCACTCCCATAAAAATACTGAATGAGCCCAATATCCATGACCAACGGGGTCTATATTGTTTATCAGACAAAGTGAGCACCAGCCAACTGAAGAAAACTACTTCTACCAATATTCTGAAAGCAAAATTTTTTCCAGTAATGTAAGGAAAGAAAAAATCATTCTCTACATATAAAGTTAAAAATGGAATTAAAAATAAACCTCCCAACACTAGCCACTTTAATATATCTTTCATATGCGCACTAATATAACATATTTGTAAAATGAATTAGAGCTAGACGAGATACAAAACCGAGCGTGCAATCAAAACAACAACTTCGTCTTTACCAGTCATGAAGGTGGTTCAGTCTTTGTAAGGGAGCAAAGCGAAATAACATGTCAATTCAGGTTTAACTGATAACAATCGGTACGGCAATCCAGGACAAATAAAACACGGTGATACAAATTTCAAATAATCTAAAATAGAACTACAAATCACATTCTGCCACCAGATTACGATGAACAAGAGGTGTTAATCTGGAAGCATCTTCAGCGTACAACTTTTTAAAAGGAATTAACTCTGCTTCCGAAAAATAATCGTTTATTTTAAATGGTGGTTGAAAAATCTGTGGCGATTTCTTTTTCATAACCTGCCTTGCCAACTTAATTGGAAAATGCAGACCATTGGCAACCAGACCACGATGTCTGGGCTCAGCTGGTTTAGGAGCAAATGTCGCCAGCGCCCGCGGTAGATAATTATTATCAATCTCTAAAAAATTATAAAGTTCTTGAATAACTTTAAGTGGTTCTCGCAATAAGTCTTCATAGACAATTACCTGTAATTGTAAATAAGAAAAATAACCAAAATAATTTCGTAAATGCTGACCATATAGACCAATTGATTGGGCCATGGGAACAGCCGTTAGATATTCACTACAATTGCGATAACGCTGGCCAGATTTGAATTGTTTAACATGTTCATACTGAGCAATTGCTCTATCTAAAGGATGCCTAATTAAGGCAAATAATTTTGTTTCTGGATTAAATTGAAAAATTTTTTCAGCCACAGCCGGTCCACTCAAGTATCCTACCGAAAACTCTCCTGTTAATTTACGATTATTAAGGGTTTGAAAATTTGCATCATACCAAGCAACACCCTTTCGGTCATAAACATCCGTATTGAAAAAATTTAAGCTGGGGATAGAATCAGAAATCTCTGGATGACTGGCTAGTAATTTAGCGACTGCTCCTATTCCAGCATAAGCCGTTCCAAGGCCAATAAAATGAGGAGAATTTTTTTGCATATAATAAATTATTTAGGTCTTATGGTTGGACTTTATTTTCCAAAATAACGGGAATAGACTCTGGGATAGATTTCTCTGTCACCTCTGAAGCAGATACTTCTTCTAAAAACAAACCTTGCTCTACACTAGCACGATAAGCCAAGCGATAAACTTCCGGGTCCTCGTGCAAACGACTCTGCACTACTTGGCGAGCTTTTATTACCAATTGCTTACGCAATATAAAATCATCAAGCAATTGGGAAATCTTTTTTGTGAGCTCTATACTATCACCAGCTTCATATAATAAAGCCGATTCACCATCAATAAATAAATCACTGCGGAGAGCTGTTCTGGAAGCTATGATTGGTGTACCAAGCACAGCTGCCTGTATTACAAAATCGTCACCCACATTATCAATATCACTAACAATTACCACATCAGCTGTTTTGATATAAGTAGCCAAATTGTCAATTTTTGGTTCAAATATCACTTGCTTATCTATAGCAAAGATTTTACTTCTTTTTTCAAATTCTTTTCGGGCCGGACCATCACCAACTATCACTAGAGCAATGTGCGGATTACGCAAAATAAACCTAACGGCATCAATCACCTGATAAACACTACTGCTGTAATTTAATGCTCCAAAATAAATCATAGTAAAGACAAACTGCGGATATTTATCCTTAAGACCAAGACCAATAACGGAGGTGTCCATAATTCCTTGATAATTATTAAATCGTGGCAAAGTAGCCAGATCTGGGATTTTTGGATAAAGCCGTCCAATAATTTTTTTAATTTGGTCTGTTTCAGTTCTGACACTATGGAAACCTTTTGTAAAATGACGAGCTAGACGCAAACGCCATTTAGGATGCGATGTCCGTTTCAAAAAATCCGCTGAAGTGAAATCTTCTAACACATGCAACTGGGTTGGGCGGTGATAACGCTTACCTAAAATTTGCGCCACTAAAGCACTTTCATAAGCATCTCGGGCGACTATTAAATCAGGCCGAAAACCAGTAGCAAAAAATAATTGCTCCTTGATAAGTTTTAAGGCCGCGCGTGGCATCAATGCCCAATGACGAGCCGTAACCACATAAAGCCACACGTTGGCAGAGACGCGCAGAACTGGGTTTCGGGCCTTAGCTCCTTCTTGCATCACTACAATATGTACCTCATCAAAAATTTCTGAAAGATTCAAATAACCATCTAATGTTTGTTGAGCTTGATTTAATAATGAAGTATCTTGGGAAATAAAAAGTATTCTAATGGTTGTTCGTTTTGAAATAGACCGATATTGCGAAGAAGCCATTCTGGCGTCCTCAACTGGTATTTGACCAGTTTCTTGAGGGACAGAAGAAATATCATTGTTTAAAACATAATCAAGAACATTTTTTTGATGCTCTGTCGCATCATATTTTGAAAGATCAACTCGTGCCATATTACTTATAACTATAAGTATACCGTGCGGAATATTAAATTAAAGTGATAATTTAATATAATAGCGGACAACAAATTTATTGATATTTTAAATTTTAAGTAAACTACCCCGCGTCCACTTTTTAGACATTTTGGACAGATGAGTAAAAATTCCTGCCTTGCTTATTTTTAATTTAAAAAATGGCTTAAATAATTTGGAGGAGAGCAGTGGCTAATTTATCAGAATCATGCCGAATCAAACTACGCTCTAAAATATCCCCAGAGACAGTCTTCACAGCTTCGGTAGATATCAAATCTAAATCTAGTAAAACCCCACCGGTGCCAATGCCATTATTTTTAATTGGATGATTACCTTCTTCTTTATAACTAGCCAAAAGTTCTGCCGGAAAAGGTGAGTTATTAATCAAAACAAAATCAGGTCGGCGTTTGGTATAACGCGAAATTTCAGCAACATGTTCTGCCGAATGCATATTGATAGTCTGACCAAGACGCGACATTAAGTTACAGACATAAATCAATTTTGCTTTAGAGTTTGCCAAGGCCTCAACAAAGCCCCCGACCACACAATTGGCTAAAACACTGGTATAGAGATCGCCGGGACCAAGCACAATAACATCAGCTTCTGTCATTGCCTGTACCGCCACTTTATTCATCATGGCGAATGGCGTTACCGACAATTTTTTAATGTGCCGTTCGTGTCTTGATACTGGTGGCATATCAATCTCATGTTCACCTATCACCACCAGACCATCATCATAAACAGCTTGTAAATTGACATTGTCGGTCGTAACTGGGACCACCTGACCACGCACTCGTAAAATCCTAGAGGTAGCTTCAATAGCCAACACTTCACTGCCTAAAATATCAGTTAAAGCCGTTAAAAGTAGGTTACCAAAATTATGACCATTTAATCCTTCTCCTCTACTAAAGCGATAAAGAAACAATTCGCGTAGTAATTCATCATGAGAATTAAAATCGGCTGATAGAGCTACCAAGGCCATCCGCGCATCACCAACCGGTAGCTGTCCAAACTCATCCCGCAGTCGTCCAGTAGAACCGCCCGAATCCGCCATCGTCACGATAGCTGTAATATCTAACCTATCCGCATAACGTTTGAGACCACGCAGTAAGGTATGAGTCCCTGTCCCACCACCCACCACCACAATTTTCTTTTTCTGACTCTCTGACATATGTACAAGAGTATAACAAACCCAAGCGTAAAAAAGGTACAGTAAATTATTATGACGACGAATATTACTTTCCTCTGACTCGGACCACCTAATTAATGGGCTTATTTTTCGTTACTTTGCATTAACTTTAATTGAAAGATAGTATCTGCTTTTAACTTTGCCCGAGTTGAATCTTTTTGCCTCTCATCTAAAAGTTCACCCAATCCATCTAAAATATGTGCCTCAGACATTTTTTCTAAACTAATGATACATTCATTGATTATTTTTACAAATGTTTTTCCAGAACGTTTTTCCACCATCGCTTTGTTTATTTCCCAATCATTTTGGGCAAAAAACCGGACATCAAAAATATCACGACTCGTCCTACCCATCCTCTCATACATGGCCATCAATTTATGCGCAAACATATCTGATTTGTTCATCACCAACATGGGGATACCCAACAAACTCATATTGCTATAATTTGAACCAAACTGTTGACGATTAATCTCTATCTTTAATTGTGGTAATCCAGTCCCATAGGAAATAACAACCAAGATATAGTTTCTTTTAATTATGGCCTCAGTTATTTTTCCATATACACTGACTAACTTTTGTATCCGCCCGAAAACTAACTCTTCTTTCCCAGAATCTAATATATCAAAATCTAAATCCACTGAATTTCTTGGCAAACCATAAAACAACATAGCCGCTGTTCCGCCTTTAAAAGCTAAGTATGAAGAAATACTGGTATCAGTATAGATATCTTTTAAAATCTTCAACATTATGCTTTTGTGTTTTGAAAAATCAAATGACATATTTATTTTTCTAACTGCTGATAATATTCTCGCACCTTTTTCTCCAAACGTTTATTTCTATATATTGGTAATAACTCAAAAATTTTATTCCAGTCCAAACTAGGCAAATTATCAAAATGATATTTCTTGGAAACATATAACCTATCCAAAAACGCCCGCTCTTTCGTTGCTATCGCCACACCATCTTTATGAATTATTCCCGCTATATTACTCAAAACATAATCCTTCATTCTCACCAACGAAATTTTTTGCCCATCAGCATTAATTTCCCTCTCTAAATATGACGCCACAAAAATATTTCCGTAAAATTGAAACACTATTCCCTCCGCTGCCAAAACTGTTTCAAAACTAATATACGCCGGTGTATAAATACGAGTAGCCAATTCCCATCGATTATAATTCCTGTCTTTAGCATACAATGCTCTGCGCACTCGCACTAACTTACCTACCTGAGCATAACTATTTAATCGCCTGGATACCACAGTGGCATTACTCTCTCCCCATAACAAAGCCACCTCTTTTGTAGAAAAGATGGTCTGTGGAGATCTTAATAAAACCTCTAGAAATTCGCCCTTGATTGGTTTTTTCTTCATATATTAACTGGAAAGCTGTTTTATACAGGTTTCCAGTTAATATATTAACATATTAGGTGAAATTGTCAACCGACAATGTAACAATCGTCAAAATAAAGTTACACCCACCGTCTTCGCGAGTTTACAAAGCGATCCACGTTTCCAAATATGACTCTAAAACTGATTCAACTGAATTCTTTTTTGTTTCTCTACTTCAAAATCCTCAGCCGTCTCGGGTACCTTTTCAATATCTTCTTCTTCAGACTCTCCCAACTGGACTTCCAATACATTTACATCCGTATTTGGTGGAGCATTAAGCACATGCCATACTCCGGGCAAATTTACTTGTACCTCCCCATTCGGCATAAAGAAAAATTCGCTTCTTTTGGCATGCTTTTGGAGAGATAAAGAATTATCAGCATTGACATGTAGCATCTTGACCTTCAATTTCGGCATATCAAGAATTACGTCATACCAGCCCCACCGAGTATTGACACGTTGTTTACCATTAATGGCTGAGCTTGAACTATATTTTCCGCCACCGAGCTCAAACACTGGTTCAATACCTAATTCCGCACAAACATCAAGCTCAGGTGTATTGTCTTTTTTTCTATCACCACCATTACCAAAATAATCTGGTTTGATTTTTCTCAATGCCTCGCACACCGTACCGTCATTATCATCCACAGAATGAACATGTGGTGTATATGCCTCCAAAATCTTTTTTCGGTCACAAAATGGCTGAAAGAAAAAACCCTTCTTCCTCACCAGCCACTCGTCACTATTAACCACTATATGTACTTCACCGTACTTAGAGGCATCCTCTATCATAGCAATATGCCCTGGGTGAATTGGATCAAAACCACCCGAAATGACTATGGTCTTTTTCCCTGATGTTTTTCTATCCATATCCATATTTTTATTTTTATCCATATATTCTATATATAACCAAAATTATTAATACTTAGTTACAGAAACCATAAGATAGAGTTATTAAACTATAAATGGTAATATTATAAAATGAAAAAAGCACTGATAACCGGCATCACCGGACAAGATGGATCCTACCTTGCAGAATTACTACTAGAAAAAGGCTACAAAGTACACGGTATCATCCGTCGCTCCAGTTCATTCAATACCAAACGAGTAGATCATCTCTACCAAGGACCAGAACAAAAAAATCGAAACCTGATACTTCACTATGGAGACCTAAGTGATGCTTCAAATCTCATTAGTATCATTCAAGAGATACAACCAGATGAAATATACAATTTGGGCGCAATGAGCCATGTTAAAGTTTCTTTTGAAACTCCCGAATATGTCGGTAATGTTGATGGACTCGGTACACTTCGTTTGCTTGATGCTATACGTATTCTTGGTTTAGAAAAAAAGACCCGTTTTTACCAAGCTTCCACATCAGAAATGTTTGGGGCCTCTAAACCTCCTCAATCTCTCAATACCCCTTTTTACCCAAGGAGTCCATATGGTGTTGCTAAACTCTACGCGCATTGGATTACTATTAATTATCGTGAGGCTTACGGTATACATGCTAGTACCGGCATTCTTTTCAATCACGAATCCTCACGCCGCGGCGAAACTTTTGTAACTCGAAAAATTACTCGCGCTGCCACCCGCATTAAACTTGGACTTCAAGAGACTTTAAATCTAGGCAATCTAAATGCTCTACGTGACTGGGGACACGCCCGCGACTATGTGGAAGGTATGTGGTTAATGCTTCAACAAGACAATCCTGATGATTATATTTTAGCCACTGGTGAGCAATATAGCGTCCGTAATTTTTGCGAAATTGCTTTCAAGGAAGCTGGTATCACCCTTAAATTTGAGGGAAAAGGAGAAAACGAAAAAGGTATAGACATCGCCACAAACAAGACAGTCATAGCGATTGATCCTCGCTACTACCGCCCTACTGAGGTAGAGACGCTACTTGGCGACCCGAGCTATGCGGAACAAAAACTGGGATGGAAACGTAAAATCTCTTTTGCAGATCTAGTTAAGGAAATGGTGGAGCATGATATGAATGAAGCCAATCGTGAGCTCCATCTTAAAAATGGTGGGTTTGAGGTTCGAGCTGATTCAGAGTAATTAAGAATAACATGAAAACAACATCTAAAATTTATATAGCTGGACACCGGGGATTAGTGGGTTCGGCGATTGTTCGTAAATTGGAAAGTGATGGTTATACTAACATCATCACCCGTACCCACGCAGAATTGGACTTGCTCAACCAAAAAGCCGTGACTGATTTTTTTGAATCTGAAAAACCGGAATATGTATTTTTAGCAGCGGCTAAGGTGGGTGGGATTATGGCGAACAAAACCTATCCCGCCGACTTTATTTACCAGAACCTAGTCATTGAAACTAACATTGTCGAAAGTGCCCACCAATCTGGGGTCATCAAACTTCTCTTCCTTGGTAGCTCCTGCATCTACCCAAAGCTCGCTCCCCAACCCATCAAAGAGGAATATCTCATGACTGGTCCGCTCGAGCCGACCAATGACGCCTATGCGATTGCCAAAATCGCCGGCATAAAAATGTGTCAATCATACAACACACAGTACGGGACAAACTACATCAGTGTCATGCCAACCAATCTCTACGGCGAAAATGACAACTTTGACCCTGAAACTTCCCACGTTCTACCGGCCCTCATTCGCAAGTTTTATGAAGCCAAGCTAGCCGAAGCACCCAGTATCAGTATGTGGGGTACCGGTACTGCCAAACGAGAATTCCTCTATGTTGACGATATGGCCACCGCCTGCATACACCTGATGAACACCTACAACGAACCAGAGATTGTAAACATCGGCACCGGCGAAGACATTACTATTAAAGAGCTAGCAGAGACCGTCGCCAAAATCGTCGGCTACAAAGGCACCCTAGAATGG
>Ga0210046_1003011_pt1 | contig 11534 bp, 9 predicted proteins | sample CryGeyCG2114_250_FD_185461 | JGI IMG/M metagenome (GOLD analysis project Ga0210046, IMG submission 185461) | Groundwater microbial communities from aquifer - Crystal Geyser CG18_big_fil_WC_8/21/14_2.50 (SPAdes) (version 2) | ecosystem: Environmental > Aquatic > Deep subsurface > Groundwater ... | reverse complement strand
AAGTTTATTGATGTTGTGTGAATTCTACCACCCAGTTCTATAATCTCTTTTTACGAACTGATTGGCTTCGTCAAAATTGGTGATCTTCATATTTGGACCATCCCACAACAATTTGATATAGCGACCTGGATAATCCCAGTTATTGCCATTTTTCTTTCTGATATCAAAACTTCTCAAAGCCAAGTTCCCCATAAGGATACTTTCCGTCAGTGGCCCAGCATAATCAAAGTCAGAACTACATTCGTTTTTCTTGTAGCCCGCCATTGCAGCATTTGCCCATTGCACATAATGTCCTTCTGGCACTCTAGCGATGGTTTCTTTGACACTTGCCGTTTGTTCGTGAAGTTCTTTAGGTAATAATCTTGGATTGATACCGTAAGTACCGCACATCATGATGCCTTTGTTTCCTCGGATAATTACTCCGTTTCCACCATCACCCATCATTTCGTTTGGCCCAAGTTCTTCAGGACGAGTGGGTTGAATACCACCATCCATCCAATGAAGTTTCACTGCAGGCTTTCCGTTTCTTTCAGGGAATTCTAAAACCACATGTGAAGAAGGAGGGCAGCTTTCAGGGAAATAACCTCTTCTGAATTCACCCACATAAACTGAGCCTACAGAACATTCTACAGAAGTTGGGTAGCCTAAGCCTAAGGTCTTAAATGCAGGTTCAATAATATGACAAGCCATATCGCCTAAAGCACCTGTGCCATAATCCCACCAACCTCTCCAGTTGAATGGGATAAGGTTATCTACATAATCCTTTTTCGGAGCAGTTCCGAGCCATAAGTCCCAGTCCAGTTCTTTTGGTACCTCCATTTTCTTTTCACTAGGCCAAGCAATCCCTTGTGGCCATACAGGTCTGTCGGTCCAACACCACACTTCAGTGGCATCACCGATCAATCCCGCTTGGTACCATTCCTGCATTTGTCTAACTCCATCTCCAGAAGCACCTTGGTTACCCATTTGGGTCACTACTTTATATTTATGAGCCGCTTCCGTCATCTGACGTGCTTCATAAATATCGTGGGTCAATGGTTTTTGAACATAAACATGCTTGCCCATTTCCATAGCGGCTAGCGCCTGAACGGCATGCATATGATCTGGTGAGGAGACAGTTACAGCATCTAGGCCTTTTTCCGCCTCAAGCATTTTTCTATAATCTTTGTAATATTTTGCGTCCTTAAATCGATCTACAGAACTTTTGGCTCTTCTGTCATCAACATCGCAGAGTGCTATCACTTTGACATTGGGGCTTTTTACAGTTTCCGTTAGGTCCGAAGCTCCTTTTCCACCAACGCCAATACCTCCAAGATAGAGGGTGTCGGATGGAGCCACAAAGCCATTGCCCAGCACATGCCTAGGTACGATGGTAAATGCTGCACCAGCAAAGCCAAGGGTTTTTAAAAAATTTCTTCGGGACGAAGTGTTGTTCTTTTCATTAGATGACATAGCGCGTTTTTAAAAGTTGATGGATAATTTAGAGATAAATGATTTTACGCACAAGACAAAAGTATAGAGCGGTAGCAAGAGAAAAGGCCACTCTTTTGAATGGCCTCTTTTATGACTTTAAAAATACATGAGTTAATCACTGCCTATCCTTAAATAGCATGGACTATATACCCTGTCATTGGTTTTGTTTTCCCTTAGCGCTCACTTGTCTTTCTTCTAAGGTGAGTACCCATTTAAATTAATGCTTCAGTCGCTATAAAAATGAAGTAGGATGCTCGAATGATTAAATACTTATTCCTTTCGAGGAGTTTTGATTTGAACAGCATTACGTTAGGCAAGGTATTAATGAATGTCAAAGCCATAAAAATTTATCGTAGCAACTGTAAGCATCAGATATCTATCTTCATCCTGAACTTTCTATTCCCTGCACTGTTGTGGAAACATAGTCCAACACCCCATTCCCAAACCTTAGAATTGAAAACAATATGATAGATACACAAAAAGTAAAAGCTTTCGGAACAGCAGCGGCTGATGCAGCGCTCAAAGAAATAACAATCGACCGCAGGACGGTAATGCCCAAAGATGTGGAGATAGAAATTCTCTATTGTGGCGTTTGCCATTCCGATTTACACACTGCCCGCAATGACTGGGGAGGAACGATTTATCCTGCTGTACCTGGCCACGAAATAGTCGGTAGAGTAACCAATGTGGGTAGTGAGATTATAAAGTTCAAAGTAGGCGATTTAGCCGCAGTAGGTTGTTTAGTAGATTCTTGTAGAACATGTAGCAGTTGTAAAGAAGATTTAGAGCAATACTGTTTGAATGGTGCCACGGGTACTTACAATGCCAAAGATCCATACCTAGAAGGTCGCACTTATGGAGGTTATTCTCAAAAGGTAGTAGTTGATGAGCATTTCGTTTTAAGTGTTCCTGAAAATTTAGATTTAGCGGGAGTTGCTCCACTTTTATGCGCAGGGATTACCACATGGTCTCCATTGCGTCATTGGAATGTGAAAGAAGGCAGCAGGGTAGCAGTAGTGGGCCTTGGTGGATTAGGTCATATGGCTATTAAGTTAGCTAAAGGACTAGGGGCGAAGGTCACGCTTTTCTCTAGATCTCCAGGCAAAGAGCAAGATGCTTTGGCATTAGGAGCTGATAAGGTTGTTATTTCTACAGATGACAAACAAATGGCAAATGCAAAAGGTCAGTTTGATGTGATTATTGATACGGTGCCCTATGTGCACGACCTAAATCCCTATGTGCAGACTTTAGCGGTAAATGGCACATTGGTTTTGGTGGGTTACTTAGGGCCGTTGGAGCCAATGCTCAATAGCGTACCAATGATCTTAGGTCGTAAGTCCGTAGCGGGCTCGTTGATTGGAGGTATTGCCGAAACACAAGAAATGCTCGATTTCTGTGGTAAACACAATATCACATCGGACATTGAAATCATCAAAATGCAAGAAATCAATGAAGCTTATGAACGCATGTTGAAAAGTGATGTGCGCTATCGTTTTGTGATTGATATGGCATCGATGAAAGGCTAAACAATCATTGAGAGGAGCTGCTGCAATCGCCAGCGGCTTCTCTTAATTACTCCTTCACCAGTTTGTACCCATTCCTTTGCCAAAGTACAATGCCCCCTTCAAGATCATATACTTCTTTAAAGCCCAATTGCTGAACGATTTTGGCCCCTGCACCGCTTCTGCCGCCCACTGTGCAATACACTGCTATGGGTTTTGATTTATCGAGCTTGGCCATTAATTGCTTAAAATCACTTTTGTAATAGTCGATATTTACGGCACCTTTGATATGGCCTTCTTTAAATTCTTGGGCGGTCCTTACATCAATCAATTGAAGCCCCTTTTTCTCTTTGATCAACTTATCGAATTGTGCAGCCTCAATAGTGCCTGTAGATTGGGCGCAACCAGTAGAAGAAAATAGGGCGATGATAAGCAGCGTGAAGAATATTTTCATGTGCAATAATAAATAAAATCGGCTGATCTACGCGGTTGATTTTGCTTGCTAATTTTATTCTTTTCATTAACTAAAAATATTGGTATAACTAAATAATTTAGTATTTTTGAAAATCAATCGACAAGATCAAGGCCACGCCTGCGATGCTTGTTAGATATCCACCGATCATTTATGGCTACCGAAAATACAATCATGCACATGGACTTGGACACTTTCTTCGTGTCCGTAGAGCGGAAACTCGACAGTAGGTTGAATGGCAAGCCTGTTTTGATTGGAGGGGTGAGCGATCGAGGGGTGGTGGCTGCCTGTAGTTATGAGGCAAGGGCTTATGGCGTGCATTCTGCCATGCCGATGAGGCGCGCCAAAGAACTTTGTCCCGATGCCATTCAAATCAGGGGCAATTCAGGAGTGTATTCAGATCATTCCAATCAGGTGACTGAAATTATCAAAGAAGCAGTACCCATTTTTGAGAAGAGTTCTATCGATGAATTCTATGCTGATCTCTCAGGAATGGACCGTTTTCATAATAGTTATTTGATGGCTACGGAACTGAGGAAACGTATTATTAAGGAAACTGGCTTGCCTATTTCTTTTGGAATGTCGAAGAATAAAACGGTATCGAAGGTAGCTACGGGAGTGGCCAAGCCTAACAACCAACTTAAAATCGAGAACGGTACTGAAAAGCCATTTTTGGCACCTCTTTCCATCAGTAAAATCCCGATGGTAGGACAAAAAACACAACAAACATTATTCAGTTTGGGAGTAAAGATTATCCAGACGATTCAGGAAATGCCCGTTGAAATGATGGAGAAAGTGCTGGGGCAAAATGGAGTTTCTATTTGGAAGAAGGCCAACGGACTTGATAATTCACCTGTTGTGCCTTATAACGAGCGGAAGTCAATCTCTACCGAACGTACTTTTGATCGCGATACAATCGATGTAATAAAACTCAAAGGTATTCTTTTGGCCATGGCCGAAAACCTTGCCTTTCAATTGCGCAGAGGATTGAAATTAACAGCTTGTGTTACGGTGAAAGTCCGCTACTCTGATTTCAATACCTATACGTTGCAATCACGTATTCCATACACATCAGCAGACCATATACTTATTCCGAAAACCATGGAATTGTTCGATAAACTCTATAATAAGCGCCTTTTAGTGCGATTGATAGGGGTGAAGTTCAGTCACTTGGTGGAAGGCGGTTATCAAATCAATCTGTTCGAAGATGCCGAAGAGCTGATCAACCTGTATCATGCCATGGATAAAATCCGTGATAAATTCGGTGACCGCAGTGTGTTGCGTGCCTATGGTTTAGAGGCAAGAACCATCAGCCGATTCAATCCTTTCAACGGTGAGCCACCCCCGCTTTTAGCGAATAGAAGGCAGTGAACAATACGTTGAAATAAGTTTGTTAGTAATGATAACTATTTATTTTAGTTTACTATAAATTTTAGTATTATTGTTCTTGTAATTAAAGACCACCGAAATGAAAGCAGATAGAGACTTCCCTCAAGAATACCTGATTGTTGTAAATCCATCCAACCAGATTTGCTGGGATGTAAATGAACTGAAATACGAGTTTGGTTTAAAGAATGGTAAATACAGAAGTCAATATTCGAAAGCTCATATTACCTTGGTAAATGCTGTACTGACCAGCGAAGAGGCTAAAGTGTTTTTACGTCTTTTAAAAAAGCAATTGTCAAGTTTTGACTCGTTTGACATCTATTTGAATGGCTTTGATTTTTTCCCAGAGAGCAACACTTTCTATATTGATGTGGCTGCCAATGATAGATTGAACGGCCTTCAAAACGCAGTCTTAGAGGCGGTGAAATATGCTAAGCCTCAATTCAGTGCGCCTAAAGATAAATTTGTGCCTCATATTAGCATTGGTAAACAGCTTTCCCGTTCTCAATTCTTAGATGCTTACCACAGCTTTCACAAGCAGCGATACACTAATTATTTTAGACTTGAGGATATTACAATCCTAAGTCGTCCTTTATGGGATGATAAATTCAAAGAAGAAAAGTATCTTCCTCTTAAGACTGAGGATTGGTGTGTGGTGTAGTCTGAAATTCTTTTTGATTAGCCGTGTACCTCAATACCCATTCTTATTTCAGTCTTAAGTACGGTACAATTGATATCGAAATTTTGATTGAGTTGATGCAGCTAGCAGGAGCGAAGTGCTTTGCGCTTACCGATATTAATAATACTTCTGCCAGTCTCAATTTTGTTAGAATGGCACCTAAATACGGAATAAAGCCCATTTTAGGAATTGATTTTAGGAATGGAGCCGACCAGCTTTTTGTGGCTATCGCCATGAATAACGAAGGTTTTAAAGAACTCAACGATTATCTGTCTCAGCACCTACATGCCAAGAAAGAAATACCAACAAGAGCCCCCCATTTTGAGCATGCTTATGTTGTTTATCCATTTCAGAAATACACAGGCTTTCAACTAAAAAAATTAGAGTTTATTGGGGTAAAACCTACTGACCTCACTAAGCTGGTGTATCCGCCTCATCAGATGGATAAGAGCAAATTGGTGATTTTGCCGACCGTTACTTTCCGCAGTAAAATAGATAGCAAAACGGGACAGAGGGTTATTTCGAAAAGGGATTTTAATGCCCATCGCCTGCTCAGGGCCATTGATAATAATACACTACTCAGTAAGCTCCCTAAGTCTGAAGAAGCCGATCCCAGTGACTTCATTTATCCTGTTGATGAATTAAAAGCCATGTACTCAGCATATCCTTATATGATTGAGAATACAGAAAAGCTTTTAGAGAGCTGCCAAATTCATTTTGATTTTGAAGGTGAAAGTCAGAATAAGAACCTGAAGAATTATAGTGGTAGTCCAGAAAAGGATTATCAATTGTTAGAGGAGCTTTGTGAAAAGGGATTTTCTTATCGCTATCCCCAATCCACTGAAAAGATCAGAGGCCGGATCAAGACAGAGTTGGATGTGATTCAACAGCAAGGATTTATGTCTTACTTTTTAATCAATTGGCGGCTTTGTCAATATGCTCGAGAGCGAGGATTTTTCTATGTAGGCAGGGGAAGCGGAGCCAATTCTGTGGTGGCTTATTTGTTAAGGATTACGGATGTCGATCCAATTGAACTAGACCTTTACTTCGAGCGATTTATCAACCTATACCGCAAAAACCCACCTGATTTTGATATCGATTTTTCATGGAAAGACAGAGAGGATATCACCCAATTTATTTTTAAAGAATTCGGGCGAAGTGAAGATAACAATGTAGCCTTATTGGCTACTTATAGCACTTTTCAGTTCAGGGCAGTGGTGCGCGAATTGGGTAAAGTATTAGGGATTCCACCGCATGAAATCGACCATATCCAGTCAGCTAAGTATGCTGATTTGGAAGAGTTACATCAACTCGTATTGCGCTATGGAAAGTACATCGAGGGTTTTCCCAGCCATTTGAGTATTCATGCCGGAGGTATTTTGATTTCTGAGCGTCCAATCCATTATTACACCGCCACAGACCTTCCCCCGAAGGGTTTTCCAACAACGCATTTTGATATGATCGTTGCCGAAGATATTGGGCTGTATAAGTTCGATATTTTGAGCCAGCGCGGGCTGGGAAAGATTAAAGACAGCTTAGAGATCATCACCAATAATCATCCTCACGATGAACCTATCGACATTCATAATATAGACAGGTTTAAGAAGGACGAAAGAGTAAAAGCAATGCTGCGCGAAGGCAAGGCGATTGGCTGTTTTTATGTAGAATCTCCAGCCATGCGGATGTTACTTAAAAAACTTCGAGTAGATGAATACTTGGGGCTGGTTGCTGCTAGTTCGGTGATTAGGCCAGGTGTGGCTAAGTCTGGTATGATGCGGCAATACATTCTTCGCTTTAGGGAACCCGAAAGGAGGAGTGAAGCCCACCCCATTCTGAGAGATATTATGCCCGAAACCTATGGCGTAATGGTGTATCAGGAAGACGTGATCAAGGTAGCCCATTACTTTGCTGACCTTACCTTGGCCGAAGCCGATGTATTGCGAAGAGGCATGTCGGGCAAGTACCGCTCACGCGAGGAATTTCAGAAAGTAAGAGATAAGTATTTTGAAAACTGCGCGAATAAAGGGCATAGCCTTGAACTGTCATCTGAAATTTGGCGACAAATAGAAAGCTTTGCAGGCTATGCTTTTGCCAAAGGCCACTCGGCCAGTTATGCCGTAGAAAGCTATCAAAGCCTTTTTTTGAAAGCTTATTATCCATTAGAATACATGGTAGCCACGATGAACAATGGAGGAGGATTTTATAGCGTAGAACTTTATGCGCATGAGGCTTTTATGAATGGTGGAGATATTCAAGCGCCTTGTGTAAACCAAAGTGAACACCTCTGCACCATTTATGGTAAAACCATTTATATGGGCTTAGGCTTTATTGGTGAATTGGATAAGAATACAGTCGAAGCCATTCTGAGTGAGCGAAAAGAGAATGGCGTGTTCATGAGTTTCGACCACTTTTTGAAACGCGTACAGATTTCCTTGGACCAACTAAGGCTATTGGTTCGGATAGATGCTTTTCGCTTTACTGGTTTTAGTAAAAAGGAATTACTTTGGGAAGCACACTTTAGGCTTGGACAGGAAAAGAAGACCAAGCCTGTTAAATTGCTTTTTGATCCAGAAGTAAAGAAATTCAAGATTCCTGCGCTCAGCTACGATGCGTTGGAAGATGCCTTCGATCAGATTGAACTCTTGGGTTTTCCACTTTGCAACCCCTTTCATTTACTGAAAACCGTAGCCGAAGGAGAGGTAATGGTGAGAGAAATGGAACAGTATAAAAACCAGCAGGTAAAAATGGTGGGCTATTTAGTTCACATCAAGAACACCAACACCTCTGGTGGAAAGCGGATGCAATTTGGCACTTGGTTAGATAGAGATGGCTATTTTTTAGATACTACTCATTTTCCGCCTATGGCGGCTAAATTTCCTTTTCGAGGGAAGGGAATCTATGAATTAGTGGGAAAGGTGGTGGAAGAGTTTGATTTCCTAAGCTTGGAAATGATTGCCATGAGAAAGCTGGAATACATTCACGATCCTAGACTTGCCTTAGAGTCAAGGCACGCGAGTATGGGGTGAATATGAGCGATAAAGCTGTTACCTCATCTTCCCTCTTTTGATCAAATAGGATTTCAAAACTTGATCGAAGCCTTGGTTGATATCGGCTTCGATTAAGTCGATTTTAAGCTTGGCGCATTTCATATAGAGTTCCTTATGATATGCGTCCATCTGCTTTTTAAAGTCTTTTTTGATCGAGGCAGGATTGAGTTTTACCTTCTCTTTGGTTTCAGCATCGATAAACTCATAAGGCCGATCTTCAAAATCAAAGTCCAATTCTGTTTTATGGTCGGTGACATGAAAGAGCAATACTTCGTGCCTTTTATGTTTTAAATGTTGAAGCGCAGCTAAAACTTCAGCTTCGTTTTCCTCATTATCGAACATATCACTAAAGATGACGACTAGTGATCTTCGGTGCACTTTCTCTGCCAATTGATGCAGAATGGAAGAAACATTAGTGCGTCTTGTTGTTTTCTGTTTTTCTAAAAGCTCATTGTATTGAATAAAAAGCTTGTGAATGTGCGAAGCAGAAGACTTCACTTGCGTTTCAAGTTCAAGCTGATCACTAAAGGTATGTAAACCAACCGCATCTCTTTGTTTATGGAGCAAATAAGTGATTGCAGCTGCTGCCAAAACGCTGAATTTCATTTTGCCATAATTGGCCTCAGGATAGTACATAGAGGATGACTGATCAATCACAATTTGGCACCTGAGGTTGGTTTCTTCCTCGTAACGTTTCGTATACAGTCGGTCGGTTTTGGCGTAAATTTTCCAGTCCACATGCCTTGTGCTTTCGCCCGTATTGTAGAGTCTGTGCTCTGCAAACTCTACAGAAAAACCATGGTAAGGAGACTTGTGTAAACCAGTGATAAATCCTTCAACCATCTGTTTTGCAAGTAGTTCTATATTGGTGAACTGCTTTATTTCATCTAAGGAATAATTCATTCTTTGGAAGTGTATCTAATGTTCGGACTTTGTATCAACGATGAACGCGCCTCTTTTACTACTATTTTGTAGATGTTAAGTTTAATGAATTATGCATTCGGTTGTTGCAATAGTAATTAATATTGGCTTATATTTAGTCAGTTTTATTACTTTAAACTAGCTACAAAGACATCAAACTAAAGGTTGAATAGTGGAAGAGCATAAGGAAAGTGGCAACAACGAGATTTTCTCGAAGAGGGTGAAAGCAGGTAAACGGACGTATTTTTTTGATATAAAGGCCACGCGTTCAAACGATTATTACCTTACAATTACGGAAAGCAAGCGCAAGTATAACCAAGACAATTTTACTTACGAAAAGCACAAAATTTTTCTGTACAAAGAAGACTTCAACAAGTTCATGGCAGCATTGGGCTCGGCTGTGGACCATGTAAAGGAAGAACTGATGCCAGATTTTGATTTTGAGCAATTTGACAACGAAAATGACGAACTGGCTATCGAAACTTCTGAAAAAGGCACGGATTTAAATTGGGATTAATTAAAATAAGAAAGATAATGCGAGAGTTCTTGATCCCTCAGGAACTCTTTTTTTATTTTAAGCAATGAGAAAAACAGCGATTTATATTGTCTTGATCATAGGAGCACTGTTGCTGTTTATTTGGTATTTCACCAACATTTTTACCTACCTCATTCTTTCTTTGGTGCTTGCTTCTATCTTGAGGCCTTTGGTGGATAAAATCAACGGTGCCCGACTTTTTGGTCTACATGTTCCTAGATGGCTTTCTATTCTAATGTCATTCGGGGTAGTAGTCGGCCTCTTGAGCTTATTTGTGATTCTCTTTATCCCCTTGATCGATGATCAAATATCATTGCTGAGCACCTTGGACATCAATGCTGTTACAGAAAGTATCTTAGAGCCAATTCAATCCTTTGAGCAGTTTTTGATCAGCAAAAGACTTTCTCTGGAGTCGTCAGGGTTCCTTGTTGAAGGCCTCCGCGATTCCATTACCACAGCAATTTCGAAGGTTCAAGTGCAAAGCATTTTGTCAGTGATCCTCTCTTTTTTGAGCAGCTTTTTTGTTGGCTTATTGGCCTTGAGCTTTATCACCTTTCTGTTGCTTTATGAGAAGGGACTATTGAAAAACGGCATTATAGAAATGATTCCCAATAAGTATTTCGAAGTGTCCATTGCCGCATTGAATAAGATCGAAAAACTACTGACCAACTACCTCTTGGGGCTTTCCATTCAAGTGTTCGTGATTTTTAGTTTGGCCTCAATAGGATTGTCAATTTTGGGCGTAAAGTATTCTTTGACCATTGCACTTTTTGCGGCCTTGGCCAATCTAATTCCCTATGCAGGCCCTCTTTTGGGCTCGGCCTTTGGAATAATTGTAGGCATTTCAACTACAGGAGACCTTGTGACGGCCAACGATTATGCAATTTTGGTCATTAAGATTGTTTCTGTGTTCTCGGTCATTCAGCTCACAGATAATATTGTTTTGCAACCAGTCATTTTCTCCAAATCTGTTAAAGTCCATCCTTTAGAAATATTTGTTATTATCTTTGCGGGCGCTTCAATAGCGGGCATTCCCGGAATGATTGCTGCCATCCCTGCTTATACCATAATCAGGGTCTCTGTGGTAGAATTAAGAAGGGGCTATAAACAATACAGTATTTTCAGATCATAGAGTAATATCATGGGACTTCAATGTGGGATTGTAGGTTTGCCGAACGTAGGCAAATCCACCCTTTTTAATGCATTATCAAGCGCAAAGGCAGAGGCTGCCAATTTTCCTTTTTGTACAATTGAACCTAACGTTGGCGTAGTCACTGTGCCAGATGATAGGCTTAAGATTTTGGAAGAGCTCGTAAAACCTCAGCGTGTGTTGCCCACTGTATTTGAGTTTGTTGATATTGCTGGATTGGTAAAGGGTGCTTCAAAAGGGGAGGGTTTAGGAAATAAATTCTTGGCCAATATCCGGGAAGTAGATGCTATTCTTCATGTGGTGAGATGTTTTATAGATGATAACGTTGTGCACGTTGCAGGCTCGGTAGATCCTGTTTTTGATAAAGAA
>Ga0210046_1002992_pt1 | contig 11576 bp, 9 predicted proteins | sample CryGeyCG2114_250_FD_185461 | JGI IMG/M metagenome (GOLD analysis project Ga0210046, IMG submission 185461) | Groundwater microbial communities from aquifer - Crystal Geyser CG18_big_fil_WC_8/21/14_2.50 (SPAdes) (version 2) | ecosystem: Environmental > Aquatic > Deep subsurface > Groundwater ... | reverse complement strand
ACCAACTTTTTACAACTTTGGATTATCCCTGAAAAGAATGAAGTTGAACCATATTATAATCAAAAGAAGTTTGAAGAAAGTGAAAGAAAAAACAAATTTCAAACTTTAGTTTCTCCAAAAGATAAACAAGTTGATGGTTCATTGCCAATCAATCAACAAGGATATATCTCCATGATTGATTTGGAAAATGGCTTTGAAATCGTGTATGATTTAAAGAATGGAGCATATTTTTTTCTGATTGATGGTGAAGTTTCAATTGATGATGAAACGCTAAATAATAGAGATGCCATAGGTATTGAAGATGTTGAAAAAGTGTCTTTAAAAGCTTTAAAAAATAGTAAATTGTTAATTATTGATGTTCCTATGAATTAATTTTTTCTATTAGGTTTCAACTAAATTATATAGCCAAAGAATATGTTTCTTTGGCTTTTTCATTTCAAAAAATAAACATATCTTGCATTTGTTATGCGTGCATAATAAATTCAATGTTATTCTTATGAAATACAAGCACATTTTTGAGCCCTTAAATTTGGGATTTACAACCTTAAAAAATAGAATTTTGATGGGTTCTATGCACACAGGTTTAGAGGAAGAAAAAAACGGAATAGAACGCATTGCAGCCTACTATGCTGAGCGTGCCAAAGGTGGAGTTGGGTTGATTGTAACAGGAGGAATTTCGCCAAATATTCAAGGTTGGACAGGTCCTTTTGCAGCACGAATGTCTAGAGAAAAACATGCTATTGAGCATCAAAAAATCACTGAAGCTGTGCACAAAGAAGGAGGTAAAATATGTATGCAAATTTTACATTCAGGACGCTATGGATATCATCCATTTAATGTAGCGCCTTCAAAAATTAAAGCGCCAATCAATCGTTTTACACCTTTTAAATTAACACAATCAGGCATAAAAAGAACCATTAGAGATTTTGTAAACTCAGCTGAATTATCAAAATTAGCGGGCTATGATGGTGTTGAAATTATGGGTTCTGAAGGCTATTTAATTAATCAATTTATCGTAAAAAGAACCAATAAAAGAGATGATTCTTGGGGAGGAAATTATGAAAATAGAATGCGATTGCCTATCGAAATTTTAAGGCAAATTCGTGAATCTGTAGGCGCTAATTTTATCATTATTTACAGATTGTCCATGTTGGATTTGGTAGAAGGAGGAAGTTCTTGGGAAGAAATTGTGCAACTTGGAAAAGAAATTGAAAAAGCTGGCGCAACTATTATAAATACAGGAATAGGTTGGCACGAAGCCCGAATTCCCACGATTGCAACTTCTGTTCCAAGAGGAGCTTTTACGTGGGTTACTCAAAAAATGAAAGCTGAAATTAAAATTCCTTTAATCACTACCAATAGAATTAACATGCCAGAAACTGCTGAAAAGATTTTGGCAGCAGGTCATGCAGATATGATTTCTATGGCGCGTCCTTTTTTAGCTGATTCTGAGTGGGTTAATAAAGCCAAAGAAGAAAAAGATGATGAAATAAATACCTGTATTGGGTGCAATCAAGCGTGTTTAGACCATGTTTTTCAACGTAAAGTAGCGAGTTGTTTGGTAAATCCAAGAGCTTGTCACGAAACAGAATTGGTATATCATCCAACAAAAAATAAAAAGAAAATTGCCGTTATTGGTGCAGGCCCTGCAGGTTTGTCAGCGGCAACAATTGCAGCTCAAAGAGGTCATGAAGTTACACTTTTTGATGCGGATTCAGTAATTGGTGGTCAATTTAATATGGCAAAACAAATTCCTGGGAAGGAAGAATTTTATGAAACAATTCGGTATTTTAAAAAACAAATTGAATTGCATCAAGTTGATTTGCAATTAAATACTAAAGTTTCAGTAGCTGATTTAGAAAAATCAGATTTTGATGAAATTATTATTGCAACAGGAATTCAACCTAGAGATTTGAAAATTGAAGGTATTAATCATCCCAAAGTGTTGAGTTATATTGATGTGTTGAAACACAATAAACATGTTGGAAAAAGAGTAGCTGTGATTGGTGCAGGAGGCATTGGTTTTGACGTTTCAGAATATTTATCTCATTCAGGTGAGTCAACTTCTCAAAATATTGATGCTTGGTTAGAAGAATGGGGAATTGACAAAACATTAAAATCTAGAGCTGGAATTGAAGGCATGAAACCTAGTTTTGAGAAATCTCCAAGAGAAATTTTTATGTTCAAAAGAAGTAAGGGAAAGTTTGGAGAAAATCTTGGGAAAACTACAGGTTGGATTCACAGAGCCAATTTAAAAAAGAAAAATGTGCAATTTATAAGCGAAGTTGAGTATCAAAAAATTGATGATCAGGGATTGCATTATATTCATAATCAAGAAAATAAAATTCTAAATGTAGATAATGTTATCATTTGTGCTGGTCAAAATCCACTAAAAGATTTGGTTCAACCTTTATTAGATTCAGGAAAAAATGTGCATGTCATTGGTGGTGCAAGTTTTGCATCAGAATTAGACGCAAAAAGAGCTATCAATCAAGGCGCAAGATTGGCTGCAAAATTGTAGAGAATTTCAAGATTTTTATTGATATTTGCTGTTCAACAAATTTTACGGATTTTATGGGAATGAATAAAAATACTGTCCTTGGTTGGGCTACTTTGATAATGATTATTGTTGGCTTGGCATTGATTGCAATGGGAGCCTTTAAATATGATGATGTTGCAGGTTGGGGTTTTGCCGCAGTTGGCATTGGTTTTTTTGCAATTGCTTGGGTTTTTAATGCCTTAAAAGGTCGTGTGTAGATTTTTTTTCAATTTAATTTTTTAGCAAAATGTCAGACGATAAGAAAGTCATCTTTTCGATGAATAGGGTTTCTAAAACCTATCAATCAACAGGAAAGCAAGTTTTAAAAGATATTTATTTAAGTTTTTTTTATGGAGCTAAAATTGGAATTCTCGGTTTAAATGGTTCAGGAAAATCAACTTTATTAAAAATTATTGCTGGAGTAGAAAAAAATTTCCAAGGTGAAGTTACGTTTTCTCCAGTCTATAAAGTAGGTTATTTAGAACAAGAACCTCAATTAGATCCCGAAAAAACGGTTCTGGAAATTGTAAGAGAAGGTGTTGCAGAAACTGTCGCAATTTTGGATGAATATAACAAAATCAATGACATGTTTGGCTTGGAAGAAGTATATTCTGATGCTGATAAAATGGATAAATTGATGGCGAAACAAGCAGAATTGCAAGATAAAATTGATGCTGCAAATGCTTGGGAATTAGATACAAAACTCGAAATTGCCATGGATGCTTTGCGAACTCCAGATGCTGACAAAAAAATCGGAATTCTTTCTGGAGGAGAAAAAAGACGAGTGGCATTGTGCAGATTGTTGTTGCAAGAACCAGAAATTTTATTGCTAGATGAACCAACAAACCATTTAGATGCAGAATCTGTTCATTGGTTAGAACATCATTTGGCTGAATATAAAGGAACAGTGATTGCAGTAACTCACGATCGATATTTTTTAGATAACGTTGCTGGCTGGATTTTAGAATTGGATAGAGGAGAGGGGATTCCTTGGAAAGGAAATTATTCTTCTTGGTTAGACCAAAAATCGCAGAGAATGGCACAAGAAAGCAAAGTGGCTTCTAAGCGTCAAAAAACATTGGAACGTGAGTTAGAATGGGTTCGTCAAGGAGCGAAAGGTCGTCAATCCAAACAAAAAGCCCGTTTGCAAAATTATGACAAACTTCTTAGTCAAGACCAAAAACAGGTTGATGAAAAGTTGGAAATTTACATTCCAAATGGACCACGTTTAGGAACAAATGTGATTGAAGCGTCAGGAGTATCCAAAGCTTATGGTGATAAATTATTGTATGAAAATTTAGCTTTTACACTTCCACAAGCCGGAATTGTTGGTATTATTGGGCCAAATGGCGCAGGAAAAACTACTATTTTCAAAATGATTATGGGCGAAGAAACTCCAGATCAAGGAAATTTTTTGGTTGGTGAAACTGCAAGAATTGCTTACGTTGACCAAAGTCATTCAAACATTGACAATGAAAAATCGATTTGGGAAAACTTTTCAAATAGCCAAGAATTGGTAATCATGGGAGGAAGACAAGTAAATTCTAGAGCTTATTTGAGTCGTTTCAATTTTTCTGGTAACGAGCAAAATAAAAAAGTATCCACTTTATCTGGAGGAGAAAGAAATCGCTTGCATTTGGCAATGACTTTAAAAGAAGAAGGAAACGTTTTATTGTTAGACGAGCCAACCAATGATTTGGACGTGAATACATTACGTGCTTTAGAAGAAGGTTTGGAAAATTTTGCAGGTTGTGCTGTAGTGATTTCTCACGATAGATGGTTTTTAGACAGAATTTGCACTCACATTTTAGCTTTTGAAGGCGATAGTCAAGTGTATTTTTTTGAAGGTTCTTTTTCGGATTATGAAGAGAACAAGAAAAAGCGTTTGGGCGGAGATTTGATTCCCAAAAGATTGAAATACAAAAAATTAATCCGTTGAAAAAAACTCCTCATTTTTAAACGAGGAGTTTTAGTTTGCATTCTTTAAACTTTAAAAACATTTTGAAGACATCGTTTTATGTTCCAAAACTAGAGGTTTTATTTTTGAAAATTATCAGGAAAAATCCTATTTTTTATAGAGGAAAAACCTGCTTTATTTAGTTTTTGTTTACGATAATTTAATTTTCTCTTCTATTTCTATTGTTTTTTTCTCTCTTAGAATTTTCGTTAATATTTTCTCTTTTTGAATCAGATTTTCTATAATTGTTATCAGAATTTCTTGAATGTGATTCGTGTTTTTTATTTTCTTTAACGTCCCATCTTATTGAATTTTCATTAATATCCTCTCTTTTAGAATCTGATTTTCGATACCTGTTTTCAGAATTATTAGAATTTGATTGGTCTCTATTATTCGCAGAAGCTGGTTTTCTTCTTTTTAAAATCGAGTCATCTTTACGGATTCTTGAATTTGGATTTGCTTTGTAATAATAAAAATCACGATCTTCTCTGAATCTTGTATAGTTTCTATTAAAATCTCCATGATTAAAAAATGCATCGTTATAATTGTAAATTCTTCCAAAGTTTACTGAAAAACGAACGCCATTATCAACATAATAATCTTGCACATTTCCTCTATAAATTGGAGCTCCCCATCTATCATAACTAATTCTCAAATCTCCAACTCTCGTTAATCTTCCACTGTGATATTGCATGAAAATATTGCCAATTCTAGTCACATTTCCAAAGTGATCATAGTTGATAAAAACATTTCCAACGCTTCTAATCATTCCATTATAATCTCTTTTGATTCTGACACCTCTAACATAACTATTTGACGTATCAAAATCGAATTCGCCATTTGTGAAAACAAAAAATTCAATGCCTCTTTCATAAAAATTTATGACATCATTGTAATAAAAATTATTATTGAATGAATTTGTGTTTAAATCTTCATTTTTTGCAGATACAGTAGAAATTATAGCCATAATTCCTACTAAAATGAGTACACTTTTTTTCATAATTTTTGATTTATTTGGTTTTTGCTTACTCTTTATGCTTTTCAGCTTCCGCATTTTCAAAGCAATTTCCAAATAGTGTGCCAAAAATTAAAATCAAAATTTCAATAAATTTAAAAGTATTTTAATCTGTTGAAAATTAGTAGATTGCATTTTTAATCGATTCATTAATTTTTATAGAAAAAAATTAAAAAAAATTAATCTTAAAAATTGATAATAACATCTTCAATAAAAAATTTGTAAACAAATTTAACTTATCCTCGTCAAAGAAATATCAATGAATGATTTGAAATAGTGGAGTTTGTTTAAATTAAAAAATTAAATAATACATTTTTCCCAGTTTTTATTTTTCGCCAAAAAGTGCTTTTTTCAATACAGAAAAAGCTTTGAAAGCATAATAAATTGAAAAAATTATTCCAGAAATTCCGATAAAGACAAGAAGATAACCAACAAAAATAGTTGGAACTTCTGTAAACTTGCTAACACCCTTAAATCCCATGGTGATGATAATTGGCGAAGCAATTAACAACACAACCAATATCCCTAAACGAATGATTCCTTTTCTTAATAAATTGATATCTGTACTCATTTTTTAAAATTTAAGAGGACGTTTCTTACATTCCCATATTTTTGAAGCAATTCACTTGCTGTTTTTTGGTCTATATTTAATTCAGTAATTAACATTTTTTCACCTCTTTCAACCAATTTATGATTAGAAAGTTGCATATCAACCATTTTATTTCCTTTCACTTTTCCTAGTTGAATCATTGTTGCTGTCGAAATGATATTTAGCACCATTTTTTGAGCTGTTCCCGCTTTCATTCTTGAGCTTCCTGTTACAAATTCGGGACCTACCATCACTTCAATCGGAAATTGTGAAACTTCGGCCAACGGACTTTTTTTATTACAAGTGATACAACCTGTCAAAATATTGTTTTCATGGCATTTTTTCAATGTTGAAACTACATAGGGTGTTGTTCCTGAGGCTGCTAAACCAATTACAATATCATTTTTTGAGATGGAAAATTTTTGCAAATCTTCCCAACCTTGAGTAGTAGAATCCTCAGCAAATTCAACTGCTTTTCTAATAGCAAAATCTCCGCCAGCAATCAATCCAACAACCAATTCATGAGGAACTCCAAACGTTGGAGGACATTCAGAAGCATCTAAAATTCCTAATCTCCCTGAAGTTCCTGCACCAATATAAAATAATCTTCCACCATTTTTCAATTTTTCAACAACTTTCGCAGTTAAAGGTTCAATTTGTGGAAGCGATTTTTCAACGGCAAAAGCTACAGTTTTATCTTCATTATTGATGTTGGTCAACAACTCATTCAAGGTCATCTTTTCTAGATGATTGTAGTTGGAATCTTGCTCTGTGATTTTGATGAAAGTCATTTCTTAAAAATACATTTTTTATGTTTTGAAAAGGAATGTTTTTTTAGTTCTTTTCAATCAAATTTATAGAAACTGAATCTGTTTCTGAAATATGAAAATATCCCAAGGGGAATTTAGATTCATCAGTAATATTGATCATATTTCCTAATAATGAAGAAGGAACAGTTTCAAAAGGGCCTCCTGCATTTTGCCCACTCTGACTGATTAAAATTCTATAATATGTAAAAAATTCTTTGGTAATACCAGACATTTTTACATTGACTGTTGTTGGAAGTTTGATGTCATCTTCAGCATAAAAAAACGAAAAATTATAATCAGAACCGTTAAAAAAACGGTCTTCAATGGCTAAAAATAAGTTATTTGAAAAATCATACAAATAATAATTATCTTCGGTTTTATCATCAGTAAAAGCAACTTTTAACTCTGTTTCTTTTCCAGAAAATAGAGTTTTATCTCCTTGAGTTACACTTGTTAATGGCGAAGATTTTACCCTATTTGCAGTTCCCTTATAGGTGTTATTTTCGTGAATAATTGTCAATTCGTAAGTTATATTTTCAGCAGGAATAAAGGAAATTGTTGGTTTGTAATTGCCATCAGCATTTGTATCTGAAAAATTGATGATAGAATTGTCTGATAAATTGGTTAAAAAAACAGTCGCATTTGTAACTGCAGGAATTATTTCTTTAAAATAATCTGCTGATTTACTGAGTTTTACTACAGTATTTGCTCGAACAGGATTTTCATCAAAATAGATTTCAAAAACCGCATCAATAATTAATTTTGGTTCGATTGAAGGTACTTCAATATCGACTACTTTTTCACAACTTGTAAAAATGAATAGCAACAAAATAGGCAATAAAAATATCTTTTTCATCGAATTAAAATTTAAAATTATAAGTAACTGAAGGGACCAATCCAAAAATAGACGTTTGAATCGCCTCATTTCTAAAAGTTTCTCTATTTTCTCTGAAATTAATTGAAGCTGCGTTCATGCGTCCATATAAATTATACAATCCAAAAACCCATTCTGTTTGCCATTTTCGATTGTCATTTTTTCTAGGTGTCAAAGTTGCTGAAATATCCAATCTGTGATATGTTGGCAACCTATCAGCGTTTCTTCTATTGTCATCAAAAATAGGAACATTCAAACCTTGAATTTCATATTGTCCAACAGGATAATTGGTTGGTTGTCCAGTTTGAAAAAGAAAATTGGCGTTAAATTTCCATTTTTTAGTCAATTCATAACTTCCATTGATAGAAATATCGTGGGTTTTATCAAATGGAGTATTGTACCATAAACCTTGATTAATTCCCGGTTCACTTGTATTTCTTCCTTTCGTTTGTTGTTCAGATTTTGAAAGTGTATAAGCAAACCAACCTTTAAAATCTCCTTCATTTTTCTTGAACAAAATTTCCAATCCGTAGGCTCTTGCTTGTCCATTTAAAATCACTGTTTCAATTTCGTTATTGGCAATCAAATTTGCACCATTAATGTAGTCAATTCTATTTAAAATATTTTTGTAAAACACCTCTGTTTCCAAAGAATAAACGCCATTTTTTATTGTTTTAAAATACCCAATTGCAAATTGATCTAACAGTTGAGGTTTGATATATTTTCCACTTGGAGCCCATACATCTAATGGAGTTGGAGAGGAAGTATTGGAAAGCAAGTGCAAATATTGCGCCATTCTGTTATAACTTGCTTTGACGGATTCGTTGTCGTTCAAAACATAAGACAAAGAAAATCTTGGTTCAAAATTATAAAAACTACTAATAATGTCACTTCTTTTAAAATTTTCAACACCTGTAGCCACAGCCGCTTCATATTTTTTAAATTGTTGGTTATAAATAACAGGTTGGTTGTTGGCATAAATATTTAATTCATCTTGCCCTAAACGTGAAAAATTGCTGAAACGAATGCCATATTGTAGGGTTAGTTTATTATTAATTTCATGTTCAGCGTCAATATAAGTTGCAAATTCGTTGGCATATTTATCAATTAATTTGTCAGCAACAATTCCTGAATCTTCTCTATTAGGAACGATTTCTCCGGGATTGAATTTGATATAAATATTATTGATTCCATAACTCAATTTGAATTTTTCATTGATGTAATGTTTGAAGTCGTATTTTAAATTGAAATTTGTAATGCCTGAATTCCACTCAAAACCTACAAAATCTAAAATCAATCCATAAAAATAATCAGAATAAATCAAAGATAAATTTGAGAAAATTTTGTCAGAAAACAAGTGATTCCAACGTAAATTCACCACATTATTTCCATACTTATTGACGAAATTATCACTAATTCCAAAAATATCTTTTCCAAAATACGTGGATAAAAATAAATTATTTTGGTCGTTAAAACGATAATTGATTTTACTATTTACATCATAAAAATAGGCTTTGTTATCATTATCAAATAAAGGTAAAAAGAGATGTGCATAAGAAGCTCTACCACCAATTAAGAACGAACTTTTTTCTTTTTCAATAGGTCCTTCTGCTAATAATCTGCTAGAAACCAATCCAATACCGCCAGTTAAATTGAAATCTTTGCTGTTTCCTTCTTTTTGATAAATGTCTAAAACTGACGACAATCTTCCTCCAAATCGAGCAGGAATCCCTCCTTTGTACAATCTCACATCTTTGATTACATCAGGATTAAAAACCGAGAAAAACCCGAATAAATGCGAAGAATTAAAAACAATTGCTTCGTCTAAAAGAATCAAATTTTGGTCTACTGCACCACCTCTCACATTAAATCCTGAGGCGCCTTCTCCAGCACTTGTTACTCCAGGTAATAAAATCAAAGATTTAATAATATCAGCTTCACCCAAAACAACAGGAATTTGTTTTATAGTAGCAGCTGTAAGTTTATTAACGCTCATTTGTGGTGTTTTTACATTGATTTTTTCAATATCTGCCTCAATAATAATTTCATCTAAACTTTCAGAAATTTCTTTTAATTTGAAATCTTTTGTTGTTTTTACTGATAAAATAATTGTTTCTGAAATAGTTGTAAAACCTAATGAGCTAACTTGAATTTTATAATTTCCCTTTGGGATTGTGATAGAATAAAAACCATATTCGTTGGTGGATGTTCCAGCATTTATTTCAGGAAAAAAAATAGAGACTCCAATTAATGTTTCGTTATTTGAATTGTCATAAACAGTTCCACTTAAAGTGATTTTTTCTTGACTAAAAGCAACAAAAGGGATTAGAAAAAGAAGTAGAATTATCTTTTTAGGTTGTAGCATTTTTTGTTTATTAAATTTTATAAATAGTGGAACAAAATTAAAGTTTAATATTGATAAGGATACGTTAAAAATATCATTTTGTTTAAGAAATTTAATTCTCATCGAAATTTCATTTTGTGAAGTAAAAAAAAGAACGATAACTTACATTGAATATTTTGCAGATATTTATTTTTTTTATCCAAAAAAAGCCCCTTTAACGGGGCTTTTGAATCAATTTTTTCAAAAAGAAATTATGCTAAAATTGCATTAAAAATAGTACTTGGTCTCATTGCACGATTTACCAAATCTTCATTGGGTTTATAATATCCACCAATGTTTACAGGTTTTCCTTGAATATTTTTTAATTCTAAAATGATTTGTTTTTCATTTTCTCTCATCAATTTTGCAATTGTCGAAAATTCAGCTTTCAATTCAGCGTCTTTTGTTTGTCTTGCCAAAGCATCCGCCCAATACAATGCCAAATAAAAATGAGAACCTCTCACGTCTAATTCACCAGCTATTCTTGAAGGAGATTTGTCATTATCCAAAAACACATCTGTGGCTTCGTCTAAAGTTTCAGCTAAAATAAGAGCTTTTGGATTGTTATTTGAAATACTTAAATGTTCCAAAGAGACAGCTAATGCCATAAATTCTCCCAAAGAATCCCATCGTAAATGATTTTCTTGAAGAAATTGCTCAACATGTTTAGGAGCTGAACCACCAGCTCCAGTTTCAAACAAACCACCACCATTCATCAAAGGAACAATTGACAACATTTTTGCAGAAGTGCCAACTTCTAAAATTGGGAATAAATCTGTTAAATAATCACGTAGAATGTTTCCGGTCACTGATATGGTATCTTCACCTTTTACAATTCTTTTTAAAGTAAATTCAGTTGCATCGCTTGGCGATAAAATTCTGATATCCAATCCTGAAGTATCGTGATTTGGTAAATATTTATTTATTTTTTTTATGATTTCAGCATCATGTGCTCTTTTTTGATCTAACCAAAAAACAGCAGGCATTCCAGAGGCTTTTGTTCTTGTTACAGCCAATTTAATCCAATCTTGAACTGGTAAATCTTTCGTTTGGCACATTCTCCAAATATCACCAGCTTCAACAATATTTTCGAATAAAACAGTTCCGTTTGCATCGATAACGAGTACTTTACCATCATCAGCGATTTCAAATGTTTTATCATGAGAACCATATTCTTCTGCTTTTTAGCCATTAAACCAACATTGGGAACAGTTCCCATGGTAGTTGGATCAAAAGCACCATTTTTTTTACAAAAATCGATCGTTGTTGAATAAATTCCTGCGTAAGAACTGTCAGGAATTATTGCTTTGGTGTCTTGTAATTTTCCTTCCTTATTATACATTTTTCCAGAAGTTCGAATCATTGCTGGCATCGAAGCATCAATAATCACATCTGAAGGAACGTTTAAAT